>Ga0114967_10000115_pt1 | contig 65580 bp, 57 predicted proteins | sample M_130628_MF_Meta_FD_92639 | JGI IMG/M metagenome (GOLD analysis project Ga0114967, IMG submission 92639) | Freshwater microbial communities from Lake Montjoie, Canada to study carbon cycling - M_130628_MF_MetaG | ecosystem: Environmental > Aquatic > Freshwater > Lake | place: Lake Montjoie... | reverse complement strand
TTGGGGCGGGGGAGTTCTTTCATTGAAATTTGGTAGTGGAAAAATTGCCTTGATTCAGCTCTCAATTTCTGGGATTTGTTGTTTGTGTTTACCTTTTATTATTGCCACTTCATTATCTGTTTTTTCTTTATTAATGCTCATTTGGGGTATTTCGGTCGTGGGTGATTCGCCGCAATTTTCTACCTTGGTTTCTCGTTTTGCCTTGCCTGAGCGACGTGGTAGTATCATTACGCTCGTTACGAGCATTGGCTTTGCTATTACAATAGTTTCTATTCAATTAATTGATTTTCTTTTGGCAAAATTTCCTGAAAATTTGACTGTATTTTGGGTTCTTTGCCTTAGGCCAATGGTTGGTTTGTGGGTAAGTGGGAAGAAAATTTATAAGGAATAAATCAAGTTTTTATAATGAAAAACGCAATTTCAAAACAAGCTGCGATGGTCTTAAATTATAAGAAGTTTCTACATAATTGAATGCTCCATTACTCAGACTTAGAAGCGATTTTGTGTTGAAAATATTCAACCAAGTTGCTTCTAAGTCTATTTTTGTCTTCCCGATTGTACGTCTAAATATCAAATCAGAGAATAGATTTTGTGTTTTTTTAAAATTATTGACATAAAACTCAGTATTTATGCCCAAATACCACTTTTCTGCAGGATTGAAATTGAGTTTTAAATCATGGTTTTGCTGAATGATATTTTGCTTAGGAATATCGGCTACGATATTTTTAAAACTTGATATTTTATACGCATATTCCAGTCCAAACCACTTCAATAGGCTTGATGAAACTCGCAGATTTGGGCTAATACCTTTTGCAATTACAGTAGCAAAGTTATTATTGATGATTTGCTGATTTTCCTGCTTAAAAATATTAGTTCCGATACTGACTGTTGTTTTTACTTCTCTAAAATATTTGCTTATACTTGTGTTCAGCGATTGAGCGTAATTATTATTTTTCTGCTCAATTGCATTTCTTTCTATGCTACCATTCAGACCGATATTATTGATAAAAAGTAGATTATTTTCTCGCACGGAATAGTTATAAATTAGATTCGCAAACGTCGAATTGATGGGGTTTCGGTAAGTTAAACCAACTGAGTTTGAAAAGTTAACTGACTGAGACAGAGGTGCATTGCTTCGTTTAATATCTCGATAAGAAGTGAGCATATAACCATAATACATCTGATTAATATTGCCAAAACTATTGATTTTACTTGATGAAGCGTTGATAGTCCAATAGTTGTTTAAGTCATAATTTAGCCCCAATCGAGGTTCAAAAGTGCCACGATTTAGGTTTTCTGATTGATTGAGGGCTTTATCTTCTATCTTGAAAATGTAGTAACTGATTGGCGTAGAAAAGTTGATATTGAGTTTCTTCTTTTTGTATCTACTTTGCAGGTATATGTAGTATTTTTGATTTTTCCAAGCCAAATTGTTGCTAAATTCTCCATCGATTTTTCTTGATTCACTGCCGTTATTCACCGAAATATCAGATGTTAAATCTTGTTTTTCTACTAAAAAACCAACTTGCGTATCGAACGAAATAGCTTTTAGTGTTTTCAAAAACTGAACTGAGTTGTCGGCGAAAATTCCAGTTTGTATGATATTCTGTTGGAGTGTTTCAAATAGTTTATTGGCATTAAATAGATTAACAAATTGCCCAGGTGAAACTATTAATTGCTGTGGTTTTCTCTCAAAACTGATGCTTGAATTTAATGTTAGCAGTGATTTGCCGACTTTGAAAAAATCTCGGTAATCATTTGCAATCGTATAAAAAGGAACGCTCACTTGCTGCGAAAGTGTGCCGTTTAGATTGTTGATAATGCCCGTTTGGCTATCCCAATAGGCTTTAATTCTCAGGCTATTTTTTAAGTATTTGGCGTTGGAGTTTTTCTGCAGTGTAAAATCAGTTTTGAGGTTATTGAAATACAATTTGTTGAGTTTATTCTCCAAAAGTGTGATACTATCTTTTTTTGAACTAAAAAATATCGTTTTTGTATAACCTTCTTGTTGCTGAATATCGTTCGTATAATCGCCATTTAGCCTTAGTTCGAAGTTGTTTTTTAGTTTTTTTAGTATGTTTATGCTACCGATATGACTATTATTATCAAGCCAGCGGTTTTCTTTGAAAGCAGGATTACTTAGTTTCTGAATTCCGAGCCAATCTTGTTTGTTTTCGATGCCAGATTCTCCTCTATAAACGCCTGGGGTGAGCCGCATCAGTTGTGAGGAGTTGTTTTTACCTACATTATTGGCTTGGTAGGTTGCCAAAAATTGGGTATTTTTTGTGAAAAACATCGGTGTAAGATTTACATCCCAAAGTAGGGGAGAGAAGCCCGCCCCCAAACTCATTTGCCCAGTTGTGGTGATATTTTTTTTAAGTTTGATGTTAAGAGCGGCTTTTTCGGAATGAACTACAACATTGAGCATCCTGACTGGTTGGTGGTTTTCTAAAATTTCAATATTCGTAACGGCTTCCACGTTTAGATTTTCATTAGCCAATTTATAGCGTCCTTCGAGCAAATCCATGCCTTCGATGTAGTATTTGTTGATGGGTTCGCCTTGATACAAAATCTGCCCATTGGGACTCACTTCAACGCCTGGGAGTTTTCTGATAATATCGGCAATTACACGGTCGTTTTTATCTTTAAATGCCGAAACTGCGTAAGAAAGCGTATCACCGTATTTTTTTATAGGGTCGGGTTTTACTTTTACTTCTTTTAGTTCAATCGAAGATTCTTCTAATTCAAAATTGATGGTTTGGCTTTTGTTCGGAACGTTGAGGCGTTGGGTAGCGTAGCCGAGCATTTTTATGTTTAGTGTGAGCGAGTCGGCATTTGCATTGCATTTGATTTCATATTGCCCCGAAGGCTTGCTCATGCCAAAACCTATCGTAGTTTCGGTATTGAGTTTATTGAGCGTGATAATGGCATTCGATAAGGCTTTGTTTTGAGTTTTATCTCTGACTTTTCCTGAAATAACTGTTTGAGCGAAAGAGACCTGACCAAAGGGAAAAACGAGTATAATTGTTAGACAGTAATAAAAACTCTTTTTCATGGTCGTGCTTGTGGGTCATTAGTATCTTTCAATAATATTTCTATTCAGGGGTTTGGGAATGGATTCTCCAACAGGATAAAACCCTTGACTCTGAAATACTTTCAAAGGGTTCTCATTTTCATCTTTTCGTAACTGTTTGAATTTTTCGTAAGTAATTTCAAATGTTGGGTCTGACCTTTCAAACTTGGGGAAATTATTCGCAAATTTTTCAAAACTTTCTAATTCAAAAGTATAATGATTTTCGGTATCAGCTATTTTTATGATGAGTCCAGGCAACCCCCAAAATTTATGAGGCCCGTCAGAAATCGGAATTTCGGTGCTATACCAAGCTACATAATCTCGTCCTTCAAAAGTAGTGGTGACTTTATTACATTTGTAGTTTTTAATAGTCAGGGTATCAGGGTACGTTTGCCAAATTATTGTGTTTTTTTGAGAATAAACGTAAGTATACATAATGATTAAAGTAGGTATTATCATTGTTTGACTTTCATATTTTTTCTGGATATTATTTTTGAACGATGTGCGTGGATAACTATCATTCATGACATCATACTTACTAATTTTACCCGCTTGAATTAATTTTAGTATAGAGTCTTGTTTGAAATAGTTTTTGGTGGCATAGACTGATTCTTGGTTTGCCTTAATTATCAAAAAACCAGTTTCTGTTCTTACACTATTGTTGGTAGGGTTTGAGATATAGGTTATTTTGTAAGTGGCTTTGTAAGATTGAGCATTAACAATGAGGGTTAATAGAAATAATGTTAGTGAAAAAATGAGAGTTTTGGTGTTTTTTTTCATTATTTTTCATAAAACCAAAGGTTTCATGCTCAAAATCGTTCAATAGGATTTGTAAATAATCTCTCTCTATTAATTGGAGGAGGAGCTTCTCCTTCCAATTTAACTCCTCTATCAGAAAGTTGTTTTAATGGATTTTCCCGATATTCTTTATCTATAATTTTAAATTTTTCATAACTAATATCTAAAGATTTAGGCTCGAAGTATGGTGATTCTATGGGTTTATCTAAATATTTTCCTAATTTTTCTAATTTAAAGTTATAGTGTTTTTCTGTATCTGAAATTTCAATTATTAGACCTGGAAGTCCACTAAACTTGTAAGGACCATCTGAAATTGGCACTTCTGGTGCATACCATGCTACATAGTCTCTACCTTCAAATTTAGTAGTAGCCTTATAACATAAATAATTGTGTATTTTAAGTGTGTCATTAAGTAATATCCAAATTAACTCTTTTTTCTGAGTGTATTTATAATAACTGAATGAAAATCTACTAAATACAATATCTTTTTTTTGGTCATAATCTTTAATAATAAAACTGTTAAACAAAGTTTTAAAAATTGCTTTTGAATTTCCAATAACTTCACGAGAATTAATTATACCTTTATCAAGTAAGGCAGAAATGGAGTCTTTCTTTAAAAAATTTTCTGAGGCAAATATTGATTTTTTATTATGGTAAATTATTAAAGTAGTTCTTTCCTTTGCAGTTTTAGATAAATCATAAATACTTGGTGAAAAGCTAACACTATAAGTAACTTTATAGTTTTGAGATTGAGCATAAAATGTTATGAAAAATAAATATGTATAGATGAAGGTGTTAAATAATTTTTCCATAGATTAGTTTTATAATTTAAAAATGAAGAACTGGGGTTTATAAATGTTTAATTATTCAAGCATTAATAATAAGCTACTGCATCATTATTATATAATAATGCAATAGCTTAGGTGGTAAAACTTTTTTAGAACCGTGTAAGATTTCTTATTAATTATTTAAATAACCAATCAAAAAGACCTCCACAATAGACTTCTTCACATAATTCCCACATTCGAACGGCATCGTCGCCTTCAAAAGGTTTCTCATCTTTATCTAAACTATAACATTGTGTTTTACAACTTAAAACAAAGCATTCCATATCAACTGTTTTTGCAATTGTAATATCTTTCTTTGGTTGGATAATTGATTCTCTAAGTGAAATCTCTTTCGATTTTTCATTTAAACTAACTGTTTTGTTCTCAGTTGCCACTGGCTTAGTTTCCGCACCAAACGCCAAAGAAATAGATAGCACGAATGCTAAGGATAAAAAAGTTTTTTTCATACCTTTATAATGTTTTATGATTAAAAATGAAACACATAAGCCCCCACGATTCCGCCAAGTTTCATCGGGGGCTTACTTATTGCAAATATGACTTGAATGTAGCAGAAATAAAATTGCTTTTGAGCAAGAAAAAACTTGTCCAAAAGCAATCTTTGTATCTACACTTATTTCTTACTTAACAGCCTTTTTCTAACTCTACTTAGCGTTGAGGGTGTTATATTTAGATAAGTAGCAGTATATTTTTGTGGTACACGATTGGCAATTTCTGGGTGAAAATGATAAAACCAGTCTAAGCGTGCTTCGGGGCTTTGGCGTAGCATACCAATATAAATCTCATATTTTTTGAGTTTTTGTTCTACTATCAACCTCCCAACGAGATTCATCTGAGGGAACTCAATGTAGAGTTTATCAATATTCTGCTTTGAAATCACCCAAAGTTTGGCTTTTTCAATTACTTCTAAAGCAGTTGTAGAAGGTTTCTGATCCAAAAAACTTTAGACTAAATACACAAAATTATTTTCATACATTAGCCTATGTGTAAAAGTTTGTTCTTCGTCTTGTTCTTCGTCTTGGTAAGAAAATTCTCTAAGCATACCGTTTTCGATAAAATACATTTTAACCTTTACTTGTCCAATATTTACAATAATAGTTCCTTTGGTATAACTTTTATACTCAAAATATTGTAATTTTTGCTCAATTTCGGCCGAAGTAAACACGCCAAAAGACTCATATAGTTGGTAGAGGGTGGTGGTTGCGTGTTTCATTATTATATAAAAGTTAAAAAAGTACTAGGACAAAAATAATCGACAAACGCATGTTTATTAATTTATTCATTGATAATCAAGCTTTTATCTCTACGGCGAACCGTCGCTCCAGCTATCGTATTATTTATTATGTCTCAGGTTTTAAAATAAATAGCATCTCCTATAATTTTATAAAATAGTAATCGAGAACAAAATTTTTGTCTAAGTTAACACTTTAGACGATGTTTACTGGCCTTGTAACTATCCAAAAAGGTTATTTTCTTGCCAATTTGGTCTTATTTTAATCAAGCACAGGTAGCCCACGGTCAATATTCACTCGTCCACAGTAAGGTAATAAACTTATAGATAGCTATTTAGCTGTTCGCAAATTTGTCGATTATTATAATCCTATAACTTTTGTAGCAAGTTTGTGGTGTTAAACAAGAAATACAGAAAATAATAGTTCCTTACCCTAAAATCGTTTAAGCATTTTTTTTGTTAATTTTACCGAAAAATCACCATCTTTGTCAATCAACAAATTGATTTTTCATTGAAACGAGGCATTGAATTTCTCCAAAGTATTTATCTCTGGGACACTACTGTGTCGCTGTATCATGTGCTAAAAATCCTTTGGCAAAAGGTCATTGTATTTGATATTGACCAACGAGCTGCAGCGGTTTCTTACAGTTTTTTATTGGCTGTTTTTCCTGGGGTTATCTTTTTATTTACGCTTATTCCCTTTATACCAATACAACATCTCGACCTTCTTATAATGGAGTTTTTGGGTAAAGTTCTACCCAAAGGAATTTACGAAAATACGTCTAATACGATTCAAGATATAGTAAGTCGTAAGCGAAGCGATATACTATCTTTTGGTTTTTTCTTTACTGTTTTTGCAGCAACCAATGGCATGATGTCGCTAATGGGAGCTTTTAATATGGCTTTGAAGGTACGCGAAAAACGGACTTATTTCAGAGCAAGAATGATTGCTTTGTTTCTGACAGTTTTATTAATTGCGGTCTTGATAAGTGCTATTTTTATATTGGTTGTTGGCACACTTTTGATTGATTTTTTATTTGATAATGGGCTTCTCAATAAAAACTTTAACTTGTATTTGCTTCAAATTGTACGTTATGGAGGTATTTTCCTCATTTTCTATACAGGTATTTGTGCCATTTATTATTTTGCTCCTGCCGTTCAAAAACGTCTTCGATTCTTTAACTTTGGAGCCTTTATTGCATCCGTTCTTAGTATTTTAGTTACAAATCTTTTTTCTTTTTATTTAACCAATTTCAACTCTTACAATAAACTATACGGTTCAATCGGTACGCTCATAGCCCTTATGGTTTGGATTTATTTAGTAGCTTTGATTCTAATTTTGGGTTTTGAAATAAACATTTCTGTACGTGATGCTTTGCTTGTGCATACTATGAACGAGGATGATAAAAAATAGAAATTGCAATAAATTGTTTAATATAAATTTCTATATTTGATATAAAATAGAATACTATGGTAGTTGCTAAAAGCCTTCAAGAAACCATCATTGAGCAATTAAAGACAAACGAACTGGTGAGTATTCCTGCTTCGGAAGAAGATTATTTATCAATTGCCTCTGCTTTACCTTTTAAAGTTGAATACCACGCAAACGAAATTATAACTATGGGATTAGCTTCATATTTACATGAAAAACTGGTTATAACATTAGGTAGTGTTCTATATAACCTACTTTTTGAAAAAGATAATTTTGATATTTTAGGTAGTAATTCAGGTGTAAGTATTCCAAAATTTGAAGGAGGTTTTTACATGCCCGATGTAATGGTCGTAAAAGGCGATCCTATTTTTAAAGAAAACTCTAAAGCAATCATTACAAATCCTTATATTATTATTGAGGTACTTTCGCCTTGTACTTCCACTTTTGATGTAGAATATAAACTTCCCGAATATAAACACTTAGAAAGTCTTCAACAAATAATTTATGTAAGTCCAAGAAAAGTCTTTGTTTCAACTTACGTTCGCTCTGAAAACCCAAATATTTGGCTTAATCAAGATTTTTATAGTTTAGATGATGCAATTCTCGTTGAAGGAGTAAGTATTTTGTTATCAGATATTTATAAGAAAATAAAATTTGAAAAATAATTTTTGACTAATAAAAAAAGCGTCCGTAAACAATTGCTTACGGACGCTTTTTTGCTAAGTACAAAATATTACAAAGGATTCTGTACGATTGCTGGATTTGACTGAATTTCTCTTAATGGAATCAAAAACTCCCATTGTTTATCACCAGCAGGAACATCAAATAATACTGCAATTGTTGCAATTTGGTTTGTTCCGTTTCTGTTTAAAGGCTGATTTAATCTTTTCAAATCGGTAAATCTTACACCTTCTCCCCACATTTCTACTCTTCTATGAAACATGATTTCATCGGTTAAAGCTGTGCCTGTGGCTGTTGAAAGTTTATAACCTGTATCACGTTTGCTAATCAAATCGAATAATACTTTAGCGGCATCGGCACTATTTCCTAAACGTGCTTTTGCTTCTGCTTCTATCAAGTACATTTCTGCAACTCTCATGTATGGCACATCACCCATTGCTGAGGTAGAGGGTGTGCCTGGAAGTCTGAATTTTTGATTCAAATACGGCACTCTAACACCACCCGTAGGTACAACTGAATTAGCTGTTGTCGGTGCTTTTACCCACATTTTAGAACGAATATCGGTAGCAGGTATCTTGTCATAAAGTAAATTATTGATTACTTTAGGGTAAGTTCTGATTACAGTAGAGTTATAATTACAAGAAATATATGAATGATAACCGCCAAAAAACTCTGATTGGTCTTCAAGGTGGTCAAAACCCCACATCCATTCTGGATTTGTAATATCAGCAAATCCTTCTTGGTATTGAGCTGCTGACATGATACTTGAATTTGCGGTACGTGCTTCTGCTGCAAATTTTGCGGCATCCGCCCATCTTTGCTGTGTTAATGCAACTCTTGCTAAGAAACCTTTAACCACATCAAGGTTGATATGTGATTTAAAGCTTCTTGCTGATTTCAATAAAGCGGCTGCATCTGAAAGGTCCTTGTTGATTTGCGTATAAACATCTTCAACTGTCGCTCTTGGAAGGCCTTCGGTTGTTGGAGCAAGTACCAACGGTACACCTAATTGGGCATTTGGTTTTGTGGCAGCATCATAACGTTTTCCATATAACTGCACTAAATTAAAATATGCCCAAGCTCTCAAAGCCAATGCTTCTCCTTTCACCTGGTCTTTTTCGGCTTGTGGGCCTACGGCCTTATCGATATTAGCAATTCCAACATTTGCATTGCCAATAACTCTGTAATATAATTCATAAGGAAAACGAGCCATTGTACCAACATCTGATCTGTGGCTTGTCCATCGTGTTTCGGCTACGTGCCAGCTTGCGGCTGTTGTACCGATGATTTCGTCATCGCCCATGTGGTCAAGGATAATCATCATTGCTGGATGGCCCGAATGACCTTGCGAAGAAAGGTAACGGTAAATCATTGAACGGTAAATTCCGTTGATTGCTGAAGCTGCATTTTTGGTTGTAGCATAAGCTGAGGCTGCATCAACGCTATCTGTAGGAACTGTATCAAGGTATGTTTTTTCGCATGAAAATGAAAACATGCTCAAAACTACGGCGAATATAATTATTAATCTTTTTTTCATTGTTAATATCAATTAAAGTGAAAATGAAACACCTAATACTATTGATTTTGCAGGACTAAAAACGTTGCTGGTTACACCATCAAAGTTTTGTTGAACGTTCATACCTTTTCTGCGAGAAAGTATGACGAAGTTTTCAGCACTTGCATATACCTGTGCATTTTGTAAAAACACTTTTTTAGCAGCTTTACTTGGGATAGCATAAGCCAAGGTAACAGTACGAACGTTTAGGTAGCTTGCATCAATTAACCAACGGTCAGAAGCAGCATCGAAATCGGCAGTACGACCTGCATCCATTCTGGGTACATTCGTGATGTCACCAGGGTTTTGCCATCTGTTCAAAATATCCAAATGTTTGGCATTATTATAACCAGCTCCCATCAAACTTGCATAAGCACCATCATATGTTTTACCACCTATTTGATAAATAGCTAAAGCCGATAGCGAAAGCCCTTTATACTTAATAGTATTGGTAATTGCACCACTTATTAAAGGAATAGATGAGCCGTTATAATGGAAACGAGCATTACTTATCACATTAGTCAGCGTATCACCTTTTTCTGTAATACGTGAGTTGGCAGCTACATAATTGATTGCTCTATATTCAGTTACACCAGTTTCAGGATTTACACCTTTGTATTCTCTCACCCAAAAGTCAAAAATTGATTGACCTTCCTTTAACTTTTTAGTTCCACTAATAATCTCTTTACTTGCATCAGGCATTTTTGTAATTTGGTTTTTCAATTTGGTTGCATTCAAATTGATATTCCACGAAAAGTCTTTGCTTCTTACAAGAGCAATATCTAATTCAAGTTCAACTCCTTTATTAAACATCGTACCGATATTGCGGGTTTGCGTAATAATACCCGCCGAAAGTGGTAAAGGAACATCAAAAATCAAATTGCTTGAGCGTCTGTCAAAATACTCTAGTGTACCATTAATACGATTCTTTAATAATCCAAACTCTAATGCTATATCAAAAGCATTGCTTGATTCCCACTCAAGTTCTCTATTTCCTAAACTTGATTGCAAAATACCTGCTTCAGTTGCATTATTATCACCCAAAGTATATAATGGCTGCCAAGCGTAACGGCTAATATCGCCATCATTACCAGTTTGACCATACGAACTTCTAAGTTTTAAATTGCTTATAAATGTAAGTTCTTTTATAAAGGCTTCTTGGTCTAAACGCCAAGCTGCACTAACTGAGTAAAAATTACCCCAACGAGTATCTTTATAAAATTTACTTGAACCATCACGACGAGCAGAGAATGAAGCAAAGTATTTTTCATTAAAATCATAATTTACTCTTGAAAAATAACCTTCTACTTTTCTGTCTCTTCTACGAGAGTCTAGGTTTGTCGTTGTGGTAAAGTTGAGGAGTTCAACGTTTCCATCTAATATTTGACCTGACCTCGAACCATTAAGTCTGTTATCGGTTTCATCATAGTTTTCGTGACCAACCAATACGCCAATGCTATGACTACCAATCGATTTATTATAGTTTAATAACTGCGAAAGGTTATAACTTGTAATATTTTCAAATATATGATTAGCTCTTCCTGATGGAGCAGCATCGCCTACGATTGGATTACCGTAAGTAATATTGTTAACATTAGTTATATCTACACCAAGATTGTTAGTAAACTTAAAATCTTTCAAGAATGAAATTTCAGCGTAACCACGACCACCTATTACATTTCTACGGAAAAAGTTTTGATTAAGTACTGTTTCAGCAAGGGAATGACGACCACCATTTTGTGGTCTTGTAGGTAGCCCCAAAGATGTTAAATTTCCAAAATCATATTTTTTAGTACCATCTTCGTTTTGTAAAAATGTACCAGGATTGGCAGGGTCATAAGCATAAACAGGGTAAATTGGAGCCATACCTCTTGAAAAGAAGAATGGATTTACGAATGCTGTATTATCATTTGCATCTGCTTGGTTTGATTTGATGATAGTAGTTGAAAGGTTTGTTCCTACCTTAAACCATGATTTTACTTGGTTATTTACATTCAAACGAGCTGTATAACGGTCATAATCAGAACGAATCAAAAAGCCTTTGTCCTTTAAGTATGATAATGAAAGAAAATAATCTGATTTATCTGCTGAACCAGAGAAGTTAATGTTGATTTCATCACGCTGGCCTTGACGAACCAATGGCTTCTCCCAATTCAAATCATCGGCAGTATAAATCAATGTCGCATTCGGATTAAGTTTTCCGTCAACACCAACCAATTGATTGAAAGGAACATTATAAACATTATAGCCTACAATACCGCCTAAATTATTGGTAGCATTAGTACTAGCAGTTGCAATAGCAATTGGGTTTGCTGTTCTATAAGCAAAATTATTACGGTTTGCTTCCCACATCAATGGATAGTAGTCTGAAGACCCAACTCTCTCATATTCTTGTAATCCTCTGCTATTGAAGCCTTTTGTGAATTTTACACTGATATTGTTTTTGCCTTTTGCACCTTTTTTGGTTGTTACCATAACAACTCCGTTAGCGGCCCTTGCACCATATAGTGCAGTAGAAGCAGCATCTTTCAATACCGTAATAGTCTCAATGTCATCACTGTTAAGGTTGGCGATACTTGCACTGTAAGGCACGCCATCAACAACATAAAGTGGGTCGTTTGAAGAAGAAATAGAGCCGAAACCCCTGATTCTGATAGCAGGAGCAGAACCTGGCTGACCGCTACCCGCAGTAGCCTGAACTCCAGCAGAAACTCCCGCAAGGGCTTGTCCGATGTTAGTAATTGGTCTTGGGCCTATTTTATCTGCTCCAATCGTAGCTGCAGATCCTGTAAATGAGGTCTTTTTAGCTGTACCAAAAGTTGTTACCACTACCTCGCTCAGGGTTTCACTGCTTGTCTCAAGACTAATTTTGAGTGAAGTCTGATTACCGACAGCTACTTCTTGGCTTGTATAGCCAACATAACTAAATACTAGGCGAGCATTGCTTGGAACACTAATGCGGAAATTACCATCAGCATCTGTATTTGTGCCTTTTGTTGTACCTTTAATGGTTATGGCTACACCTGGTAGGCTTGTACCATCATCACCGATTACTTTTCCAGTAACGGCTTTCTCTTGTGCAAACGCTTGAAAGGTTAGAGTAACACAAAAGAAGAGAAACAATCGTAGATTTTTCTTCATAAAGTTTAGTTTTTGATAATATTTAAAAAATATAAGATTCAAATATAGATGTAAAAAACAATATTTTGATGTCACAAAATTTACAGAAGCAACTATTTGTACTAAAAAAACCATAAAACCGAATTAATGTTTGCCATAAAACCAAAAAAAGCTTTAATGCCAATAAAATAATTGAAAAAGCTTTATGGTCGGGTCTTTAGAAGTGTCTAATAAAATATTGTTTTTTTGTAAAAAAATCTCCGAGGATTCTTCGTGGATTTTCATGAATTAATTTTGAGAGGATTATTTCCATAAGCCTTCTGTATTCATTGCTTTTTCTAATTTCTTGCCTAATTCGTCAGATGCTTTTACTAATGGTAAACGAACTTCGGAACTACAAATGCCTTTTATTTCGCAACATTTCTTAATACCAACAGGGTTTGATTCTACATACAGTAAAGTATCAAAATCAACGAAATTTTGTTGAAGACTTGCGGCTTTATCAAAATCTCCTTTGAGAGCGGCCCAAGTTAATTCTCCAAATTCTTTCGGGAAAGCATTTGCTATCACTGAAATAACGCCACTAAAGCCCATACTGATTGACGTCGTAACGAGGTTATCATCGCCCGAAAGTAATAAAAAATCTGCTGGACAACGTTTAGTCAGCTCAATAGCATTTTCGATACTACTTGCATCCTTTATACCAATGATATTTGGGTGTTTGGCTAATTCTAAAACCGTCGGGATTTGAATCTGAGTAACAGTACGCCCAGGAACGTTATATAACAAAACAGGTACTGGCGAAGCATCTGCAATAGCTGTGAAGTGAGCGATTAAACCTGCTTGCGAAGGTTTATTGTAGTAAGGACAAACTGATAATATAGCCGAAACTCCGCTCAAATCAGTATTTTTGATGGTTTCGACAACTACTTTTGTATTGTTACCACCCAAACCATAAACAATTGGGAGATTCTTCGGATTATTTTCTTTCGCAAATTTCAATAAATCTAACTTCTCTTGAGCAGTTGTTGTTGAAGTTTCTCCAGTTGTACCTTGTACAACCAAGTAATTTACGCCTCCTTCGCTTGTAGTGTCAATCAAACGACGCAAACCATCGTAATCAATTTCATGGTTTAGGTCAAATGGTGTAATTAAAGCGACACCAACGCCCATCAATGGATGTTCCATTATTTTATTGTTATTTTTTCTTTCTGTAAAATTCGGTAGAATATTGTATTAAAGAAAGATTCTTGCTTGAAAAGTTTCTGTAAAATATAAATTTAGTTATTTTGATGATTGAATTTAAAACAAGAAAAACAAGATTTTTAATGTTAAAATCTTGTTTTTCTTGTTCTGATATGCACTATCTTTTAAAATCAATTTATAGCAATTTCGTTGACTGCCAAGTATTGACTTGCCAACCTTTTTTGCCATTTTTTGAATAAACTACTGTATATCGTAGATTTACGTTATTGGGTTTGCCGTCAACTGGTCCCAATTCAATTAAGGCTCTGCCATTTACTACGGCAATTTTTCCGTATTCTCTCACACTAATTTCTTGTAAATCAATGCTTTTATAAACACTTTTACCTTCTTTGATGGAAGTAATGTAAGAAACCTTGTTATCAACTTTTGCATTTGAATGAGTATAAACTAAGTCATCGGAAAAGATTTTTTCAAGAAAATCAAAATCTTTTGATACTTGTGCCGCAAAGCGTTTTCTTTCAAGAGATTCAATATCGGTTTTGGTGTTTTGTGCCAAAGCCGTTTGCCCGATTATGAGCGATAGTGCTAAGATTAGTATATTTTTCATTGATTTATTGAGAGGTTTAAATATCAACTTTATTCATTTTAGGGACTAAAAGGTGCATAATTAGCCACGCCAATAAATACGCCCCAGCACAAATCGAAAACATGATATAATATGCGGTTTCGATTTGATTGATGCTACGGTAGTAAACAAACATATTTTTTTGAACCGCCCAAGTAAGCAAAATGCCACCCAAACCACCAGCCATTCCGCCGATACCTACAACCGATCCAGTTGCTTTTTTAGGAAACATATCTGACACTGTTGTAAAAATATTTGCACTCCAAGCTTGGTGAGCTGCTGCTGCAATACCAATTACTAAAACAGCTAACCACATATTTACTTTTCCAGCCAATTGCGAAAAAATAACAGGTAAAACAAATAATGCAAAGATAAACATTGAAGTTTTGCGAGCTTTGAAAACAGGCATATTTCGGTTAATAAAAGCCAATGGCAAATAACCACCACCGATACTTCCAACGGTAGAAATGATATAAACTACTGCCACCGGAATCGAAATTTCGATAAAGGTAAGTTTTTACTCACTTTGTAAGAAGTCAGGCAACCAGAAAAGATAAAACCACCAAACGGGGTCGGTCAAAAACTTGCCCAAAGCGAAAGCCCAAGTCTGGCGAAAGCCTAAAAGCTTAATCCAAGGCACCTTTTCTTCGTTTTTAATATTTTCCTCTTCCTCTGTATCGGAGTGAATGTAATCGTACTCAGCCTTTGTAAGTTTATTAGAATCTTTTGGAGAAGTATAATAAACTTGCCATAAAACCAACCAAATGAAACCAATCAAACCAGTAATGATAAACGCCCACTGCCAACCCCAAATCACCGCAATTGCAGGAACTGTCAATGGTGCTACAATTGCACCGATATTTGTTCCCGAATTGAAAATACCAGTTGCCAAAGCACGCTCTTTTTTAGGAAACCATTCGGCAGTAGATTTAATAGCAGCAGGAAAGTTTCCAGCTTCGGTAAGACCCAAACCTGCACGAGCAATCATAAATCCAAATGCCGAGTTGGCCAATGCGTGTCCAACTGCCGCCAAACTCCATAGTCCTGTTGCCCAAGCGTAGCCTTTTTTAGTTCCTAGTTTATCAACGATACTGCCTGCAATGAGCATACCGAAAGAATAAAAGATTTTGAATGTTATCTCGATGTTGGCGTAGTCGCCGTCATCCCATTTGAGTTCTGTTGATAATACAGATTTTAATAAGCTAATTACTTGTCGGTCAAGGTAATTAACTGTTGTGGCAAAAAAGACCAATGCACAGATGGTCCAGCGATACTTTCCAATTTTTTCCATATTTTTTTTAGGGTTGAATAAATTAATGAGTGAATGAGTGAAGCGGAACACCGCCCGTTTTGAATGAATATCAATTCAAACGTTGTAAAATCACTTTCTCCCCAACATTATGCTAAAATCCAAAATAATCTTTTGCGTTATTATAGCAAATATTTTGTACGATTTGGCCAGTCCATTTAATATCGTTTGGAATTTCACCGTTTTCGATGTCATTTCCAAGAATGTTACACAAAATACGACGGAAATATTCATGACGCGGGAATGATAAAAAACTTCTCGAGTCGGTCAACATTCCGATGAAACGGCTCAACAAGCCCATATTTGAAAGGGTGTTGATTTGTTTTTCCATACCATCTTTTTGGTCGAGAAACCACCAACCTGATCCAAACTGCACTTTTCCTGCAATAGAACCATCATTAAAATTACCAATCATGGTGGCAATAATTTCGTTATCGGCCGGATTTAAGTTATAAATGATGGTTTTGGCCAATTGGTCATGCTCATCAAGTCGGCTCAAGAACTTTGAAAGTGAAATTGCTTGAGAGTAATCACCGATTGAATCCCAGCCTGTATCTGGCCCTAAAACTCGCAATGCACGGGTATTGTTATTGCGTAAAGCTCCTAAGTGGAATTGCTGTGTCCAGCCCAATTCGTGGTACATCACGCCCAAAGAATGAAGAATGGCCGATTTGAAAATCAAGGCTTCTTCCGAGTTAAGTATTTTGCCCGAAATTGCTTTTTGTAGAGCTGCATTGGCTTGCTCAGGTGTAAAATCAGCGGCGTAAATTTGCTCCAAACCGTGGTCGCAGAGTTGACAGCCATTACTTGCAAAGAAATCGGCACGAATTCGAAGTGCTTTCAATAAATCTTCGTAAGTGCTGATGTCAATGTTTACAATTGCACCCAATTTTTGTACGTAAGTAGTAAAATTAGGGTTTTCAATCAAGATAAATTTATCAGGGCGAAACGCTGGCAACATTTTAGTTTTTGCCGTAGCATCTTTATTATACGCTTGGTGATATTCGAGCGTATCAAGTGGGTCATCTGTGGTACAGACAACCTCAACATTCATTTTAACCAACAGATTTCTAACCGAATAATCCGTTGTTTGAATTTTGGATGTACAATCATCGTAAATTCTTTTCGAATTTTCAGGATTCAGTACTTCGTGAATACCAAAATAGCGTTGCAACTCTAAGTGTGTCCAATGATAAAGTGGATTTCTGAGCGTGTAAGGAACAGTTTCTGCCCATTTCTCAAACTTTTCGTAATCAGTGGCGTTGCCTGTACAGAATTTTTCATTGATACCGTTTGCACGCATTCCTCTCCATTTATAGTGGTCGCCGTAAAGCCAAACTTGCGTGATGTTTTCAAAAACCTTATCACCCATAATTTGGTCAGGCGGCAGGTGATTGTGGTAATCAATGATAGGCATATCTTTCGCATACCCGTGATAGAGCGTACGAGCGGTCTTGGTTTGTAATAGAAAATCTTCGTCTAAAAACTTCTTCATTCTTTATATGAATATGCGTTATTTCAATTGGCAAAACTATTGAGTTTATTTTGTTTATTTTGCTATAATATTTCTTTTTTTAATACTATTTTGATTAAGGTATTTATTCGGTGTATTTTTTTCATTATTTATTGTTTCTTAATGCACTAATTAATTAAAATGATTTGACAACTTAGTATTTGTCACAACTACTAAAAGTTATCAAATATTAGTCTTGCTAGAACTATTTCGTTCCCAAAGCCAATTTTGCTAAATCTTTTGCAGAACTGAAGTTTTGGTAAATAATTGGATTTTTACGTCTGTCCGTGTATTCATTATATAATCATGCATCACCCACGAAAAATACACTTCCTTTTCCTACTTTCCATTGGCCAAGTGTATACTTTTGCATAAATATAGTTGAGGTAATAATCAATCAATATTGAAATAACTTAATCATTAAGATTTTATTTTAAGCTAAATAGAAAACATCTTTTAAGTCAACACTAACAGGCGAGTTATCGGGGTTTGTATCCATAACGTCTGCCATATATTCCCACCAACGTTTCGTGATTGGGTTTTGCGGAATTTGGTTGAATTTTTCTAAATCTTCGACTTTTAGCGTGCCGAAAAGAATGTTGGTTTCTTCATCCAAAAAAATCGAATAATCGCTTACGGTTGAATCTTTTAATAATTGACCAAGTTCAGGCCATAGTTCGTCGTGTCGACGTTTGTATTCTTCTGCTTGTCCAGCATGAAGTTTCATTTTAAATCCTAAACGGTACATATATATAATGAGTGAATAATAGAATGAGCGAATGCTTGAATAAAAATTAACCTGTATTTCGTCATAAGTTTTGAGGTTTTTTAACAAAAATCCTCCTTTAATACAAAATTTCTTTACTGTATTTAAAGTGTTATTTACCAATCAAATTTTAGTAAAGAAACACCTTGTCGTGGCAATGAAACATTGAGCTTTAATTCCCCTTTAATAGTTTTTATATAACTTGGTGAAGTTAATAAAGTGAGTTGGCCAGCTTTTTCTAAAATAGCAATTTGCTCGTTTGTTGGATTTTCTGGCGAACCCATTTTCTTCCAAACTTCATACGAATTACTATTTTCATTATCAATTCTGTAATGATGAAAATTGACTTGTTTTGTAGTAAAACCTTTTAAATTTACTTCAATATTTGCATTTTCTGTCATTAAATCATCGTCATGATAATGCCAAAGCATGACTGCCGCTGAGCGAGTATCTTTACTAGCAAGTGCATCAATATCGGCCTTTTTGCCACGCACGCTCGAATCTCGTACCATCGTAAAACTATAATTTTGATTGCCTTTTACTTCCACACGTTTGCCCGACATCATGCCAAACATTCTGAAAACATTCAGGACTGGTTTGTCGATACCATTGGTTGCTAAATCACGAAAACCATAGAAATAGGGTTGATTTTCAAACTCAAAAGACCAACTTACTGCACCCAAAAGATTTGATTTAAAATAATCGGCCAAAGCGTATTTTCGGGCAAAAGAAGCGGCAGTATAACTCGAATACATCGTGCCGTTTCGATAAGCATTTTGTGGATTAGTTTTCATGCCACAAGCGGCACAACCCTCGGGGTCAGACTCGCCAATAATGATTGGAAGATTCTTATATTTGGGAAAAGAAGTTACAATCTTGAAGCCTTCAGAAATATCTCTCAATTGCGTACCCATGTTCATCTGTACATGTCCATTCACAATTTTTGGTGAACCTTTTGCGTGGAAACTAATAAAATCAAGGGGTGAACCAACTTTACCAGTTACATAGTTAGTGCCTGATAGACAGTGATTTAAGAAAAACTTTAAATAATCTCCGGCCTTTATCCAACTCGGGCCTGTGGTTTCGGGACCGCCCATTTTGATGGTTGGTAAAGCTCGTTTTGCGGCATCAGCTGTGTAGTCATAAAGTTTACAATATTCTTCAACTGTTCCGCTCCAATAACCAATATTTGGTTCGTTCCAAAGTTCCCAATACCACGATTCTACTTCGGTTTTACCATATCTTGCTACTGAATGTTTCACCCATTCATAAACCAATTCTGCCCACTTTTTATAGTCTTTTGGAGGATAAGTCCATCCTGTATATACTTTATCGTAAGGCATTCCGGGTTGCCAATGATGTTCGTAAGGTTGCGGTTTTGTAGAAAGTGCCTCGGGCATAAAACTAAATTGGGCTAAAGGCTTAATACCACGCTGCAGATACGTATCAAAAATTTTGTCAATAATTGTCCAATCGTAAATGGGATTTCCATTGGTATCTTCGGTATAAACATTAGTCGAACCCCACTTCAAATTAAGCGTATCGTGTCCAGACGTCAATAAATTATGAGCTCGAAAATATACAGGAACGGAACTCATCGTTGATAGCTCAGAAAGTAGCTTTTTGCCATCTTTCATGTATGCATAATTGGGCTCGTCTGCTCCAAAAAATGACCAAAAGGGGTACATTTCGCCAATATTTTTACTCAAATCAATGTTTATTTTGGTTATTTCAATTTTTTGTTTTTGGGCAAAAATTTGCAGTGAAATAAAAATAATAAGAATAGAATAGCGTGTCTTTTTCAATGTAAATTTGGTTAAATAGTTTATAATTAAATCAAATCTTCAAAAATGTATTTTTCATCGTAAAGGATTTTAAACTTTTGTAAAAAATCCAAATATTCCTCTCGAAATGTCCGTTTTTTATGGTGTACTTCTTGATTTTGGATATATTTTTAAACAGCATCAATTTGAGATTGACTGTACGAAAATGCACCATAACCCGCTTGCCACTCGAATCTTTGCGAACTTAGAGAATAGTCATTGATAAACTTTGAAGATTTGGCTTTCACCGATTTCATCAGTTCCGATATTGAAACCGATGGTTTTAAACCCAAAAAGCAATGTACATGGTCTTCTACTCCGTTGACTATTAATGTTTTACACTCAGTTTCATTGATTAGATTGCCAATTACACCAAACAAATCCTTTTGCCATGATTTATTAATTTTGGCATTTCTATATTTTACCGCAAAAACAGCTTGTATGTAGATTTGATGGTAGGTGTTTGCCATTTTTGTGTCGTTTTTATATTGGTCGAGCCTAAGGCTCTTGTTTTTGATTAATTTTTACATTTTTCGATGGGTTAAAACCCACCGCTACAATATTGGTCGTTCCTACGGAACTTTTTTGACTTAATTTTTTAGTTAAAGGTACAAACTTTAAAAGAGCCGTAGGCTCGATTTATATTGTAACCACGGATTTGAATCCGTGGAATTAGAGAATCCGAAAAAACAAGAGCCGTAGGCTCGGTAAATGTAATTTATTTCATTTTCAATCCATCAAAAATCATTTCCGAAACCCTAAAAACCGTTCCATGACGTAAGCCTTTTGGGAAACTTATTTCTTCTGAAATATCATCCCAATTATTCATATCTTTTGAGCGAATCGCACCGTATTTATGGTCACGATATTTATCGAAATAAACATATACGTATTCTCCAATACGAATCGAAGTTGGTCCTTCCGCCCAATATTTACCAGTTATTGGTTCGGAAACCTTATCTGCAGCAAACGAACTTGCCTTGTCTGATTTTATGATGCGAATATTCTTTTGTGGAGGATTCGGATTTTCGTTTTTGATAAACATATAATAGCTTTTTCCATCTTTCAAAATAGTAGCATCAATGGCACTAAAATCTGGATTAAAAAATATCTTTGTTGGACTAAAGGTCTTAAAATCAGGAGTTTGAGTATAATAAATGCGGTGATTTAAGCCTTTTTCTTTTTCAGAATCAGCTACATCTCCATGCCTTCCCGGTATGGTTGTTGCCCAAAAAATGAGGTAGTTTTTCTTTTTATCATCATAAAAAACCTCTGGAGCCCAAGAGTTTTTGGCTGTGGATTCGTGTTCCATTACTGGAATGGCTTTTTGTTCTGACCAATTGATTAAATCTTTTGATGAAGCATAACCAATAATTTGGTCATGCCAACCGCTTGTCCAAACCATGTGAAATGTGCCATCTTCGGCTTGGATAATGCAAGGGTCACGCATTAATTTATCTTTTCCAATTTCGGGTTTTAAAAAAGATTTTCCATCGTTGAGACTTTCCCATTTCAGGCCATCTTTACTATACGCAAAATGCAAACCATCTTGACCGTTATCGGTAAAGTACGAGAATAAATAAACGTCTTTTTGTGCGAAAACAAAATTTGATAAAAAAAGTAGGAAGAAGCCTACCATTTGTAATGAGGTCATGCTTTATTGGGTTGAATGCTTTCAGATCTAAGGGCTTTAAAATTACCGCGATTTTTGTAATAAACCAATAATATTTATGGCTAATTTTATACAAATGTTATCGGGAATGTTTCCAAAATTAAGTAAATAAAAAAAGCTTTGATATATTTCTTACCAAAGCTTTAAAATAGATATATTTTGTCCGTTAAATTAGTTAACAAACAAAGTGCCTTTTTCTCTTGTCATCTGATTGATTTTAATCAAATTATTATCGATGCAGTTTCTCAACTTAATCATTTCTTTATCAACTTCTTGAGTTAATTTGTCTCTTACTTCTTCCCCTTGTTTGGTTGGCCTAAAATCGCCTTGGGCTTGTTCGTACATTAAGTGAGCAAGGCGATTATTGAGCTTTATTCCATAATTGATAGGGTCTTGCACACTGCTATTTTTGGTTTGATGAATTTCGTTCTCTATCGTTTTGAGTTCACCTTCAAACTTCTTGATAGCCTCATTTATATCCTTATTTTTAGGGTCTTCGCCCATTTTATTTTTCAAATATGTTAAATCTTCCTTTATTTTACGGATATTGATAATGCCTTCATTTACCTCCGTTACTTTGTTACGAACTTTCATTAAGAAATCAAATTGTGCTTGAAAATCTTCCTGTGTTGTTTTCAAACGTGGGTCTTTGATAATCTCAAATTCTTGTGTTTGAGATTGTCCATTTACCGTAAGTCTAACTTGATATTTACCAGGGACAGCCTTTGGACCTTGATTTGGCGAACCATAAAACACCATACCGGGGAAGGTTTTATAACCTGTGTAACGCATATCCCAAACAAAGCGATCGCCACCATTTTTTGTTGTTAATAAATTGGCTTTTTCCTTCGCTTTGTTGCTAAACGTGCGAATAGTATCGCCATTACTATCTAAAATATCAATTTTAACTTCTGTTTTTTCGTCATATTTTTTAATAAAATAATGAATCATTACGCCGTTTGGATGGTTTTGTCCTTCAATATTCGCATCTCTTCTGTTACTTCCAGACATGCGATATGTAGTCATTGGTTTATACAATATGACTTCATTCGCTGCAATTGCACTATTTATTTGATGAAAAGGAGTAAGGTCGTCAATGAGCCAAAAACTGCGTCCATGTGTAGCAGCAATAAGATTGTCATTTTTTACAGCCAAATCATGTATCGGAACGGGCGGTAGATTGATTTGCATTTTTTGCCAGTTTTCACCATCATCAAACGAAATCCAAACACCTTTTTCGGTTCCTGCATAAAGTAAACCTTTACGTTTTGGATCAGCTCTAACCACTCTTACAAATTCTTCTTTGGGAATATTTTTTGTAATAAGTGTCCAAGTTTTTCCATAATCTAAAGTTTTGTAGATATAGGGGGTATAATCACCAAATTTATAAGAAGTAGCAGCAATGTAAGCCCCACCTTTCACAAATGGATTTACCTCTACGGCATTAATCATATTAAATTTAGGCGACATTGGTGGTGTAACATTTTTCCAGTTTTTTCCTGCATCAATACTGACATTTACATAACCATCGTCAGAACCTATCCAAATTTCACCTTCAGTATAGGGCGATTCAGTGGCTGCAAAAATATTGGCATAGTACTCTGCTCCCGTATTATCTTGCGTGATTGGCCCTCCTGATGATTTGATAGTTTCGGGTTCGCCTCTTGTCAAATCAGGACTAACTACTTCCCAACTTTCACCACCATTATAACTTACATGAAGATAGTTTGAACAAGCATACAGTTTTTTAGGATTATGTGGACTAAAAAACACTGGATAATTCCAGTTGAATCTGTATTTCATCACTTCTGCACCAGAACCCGCAGGAAGATCGGGATAAACATTTGTCGAGCGTTCTTGTCCTGTGGCTAAATCCTGCATGGTCATATAGCCTTTGTAATCTCCACCAAAAACAACATCATCGTTGAGTGGGTCGGGAGCTAAATGGGCACTTTCACCAATAGATAAAGCATCCCAATCTTTTTCTGTAACAGCGTTTCCACCTGTACGATGTGGAATTCGGATGCTCGAATTATCTTGTTGAGCTCCATAAATGCGATAAGGAAAATGGTTATCGGTTGATACTCGATAAAATTGTGCTGTTGGTTGATTGTGGTAAGTTGTCCAATTATTGCCTCCGTCGTTTGAAACTTGAGCTCCGCCATCATCACCAATTATCATTCGTTGATTATTATCTGGGTCAATCCAAAGGTCGTGGTGGTCGCCGTGCGGAGCATTTTTCAATTCAAAAGTTTTACCACCGTCTTTCGAGATTCCATAACTAACATTCATTACATACACCAAATCTTCATTTTGAGAATCGGCATAGATGCGGCAATAATACCACGCTCTTTGCAATAAGGCACGGTCTTGGTTGATTTTTGCCCAAGTTTTACCCGCATCGTCTGAGCGATAAACCCCACCTGCTTCTTGATTTTCGATAATTGCCCATATACGATTGGAGTTTTTGGGTGAAATCGTAACCCCAATAATGCCATTGATACCTTTTGGCATGCCTTGTTTGTCCGATAGGTTTTCCCACGTTTCGCCACCATCTGTGCTTTTCCAAAGTTTAGAATCAGGCCCACCGCTATCCATGCGATAACCATTCCGAGACATATTCCAAATACTAGCGTACATAATGCGTGGATTATTTGGGTCGAGTACCAAATCGGCCGCACCTGCTTTGTCATTAATATATAAAATTTTCTTCCAAGTTTGTCCGCCATCACTACTACGGAAAATACCTCTGGTTTCGTTAGCTTTCCATAAATTTCCCATCGCAGCCACATAAACCAAGTCTGGATTTTTTGGGTGAATACGAATGCGTGAAATGTGCTTTGAGTCAGCCAAACCAATGTTTTTCCAAGTTGTGCCTGCATCGGTTGATTTCCATAAACCTGAACCAGCCGCAACGTTATTACGTAAAGTTTGCTCGCCTTCGCCAACAAAAATCACATTTTGGTCACTTTCAGCAACGGCAATTGCACCGATTGTTCCACCAAAATAATTGTCAGAAATATTTCCCCAAGTTTGGCCTGCATCGTTAGAACGCCAAACACCACCGCCAACTGCACCAAAGTAATAAAGGTTTGGCTTGCCTTTCACACCTGTAACCGTGCAAGAACGTCCGCCACGAAAAGGCCCAAGTTCTCGCCATTTTACACCCTCATAAAGAGTGGGGTCGAAAGACAATGAAGAACTAACTTTAGCTTGCTGAGCAAAAATAGAATTGCTTAGCAATAGCAGAATAAGTAGGTAATGAATAGTTTTTTTCATCACTTTGGTTTTTATAGGGTTTTAAAATTATTCTGTTGGGATATCGATATTTTCATTAAAAATGTATTTACCAAACCATTGATAGTTATGCCAAATGGCTGCCAAGCGTTCTTTGGGTTTCGTAATTCCATGTCCAAAGCCTTTGTAAACAACTAACTTAACCGGTGCTCCAACATCTTGGAGCCCTTGCAATAGTTCGTAGGCATTGGAGATAGGGACACGTTTGTCAAATTCCCCATGCTGAATCAAGGTGGGTGTTTTGGCGTTCAGAATATTCGTCATAGGGCTTGTTTTTCTGTAAATTTCGGGGTCTTTCCAAGGATCGGCTTGCAGGTATTGGCGAGTAAAAGGATGAATATCTGTGCTAACGTAATAGGTAACCCAATTTGAAATACCTGCTCCAACTGAAATCGCTTTGAAACGAGTTGTATTGGTTGTTAAAAATGCTGAAATATAACCACCCTGGCTCCAACCCATACAGCCCATTTTGTTTGAATCAACGAAGCCTTGTTTTTCTAAAAAATCTACGCCCGACATCACATCGTCCATATCACCTATGCCTAAATTTCTAACATTCAAAGACCTGAATTTTTCACCATATCCAGCAGAACCCCGATAATTGGGTCGTAATACAATAGCTCCTTTTTCGACCCATTGAATGATTGGATAAACAGAGCCTGGAATAGGTGTGGGTGTATCTATACCCGTAGGACCACCATGGATTACTATCAATAATGGATATTTTTTGGATCGGTCAAAGTTTTTAGGTTTATGCAAAACACCCTCTATCTCGGTTCCATCTTTGCTTTTCCATTTCACAATTTCACTTGAAGAAGTGTTCCAAGACTCTATTTGTTTGTTGAAACTTGTAAGTTTTAATAATTTCCCGTCTAGTATTTGATAAACTTCTTGTAATGAATTCGCGTCTCTCCCTAAAAATGCCATTTGTTTTCCATTAATCGAAAAGCTCATAGAGCCAACAAAATCTGTCAGGCCTGCTACCGGTGTAGAGGTATTTGAAACAGGATTTAACATAAATAAAGAAACACCATTAGCACGTTGATTGGACTGAAAGAAAATTCCCTCAGCATTCCAGTCAACTACATTTTTGTTTTCGTCGAACGTTGAGGCTAATTCTGAGGTATTACCTCCTTTAATGGCTATTTTGAAAAGTCTATTGTTTTTATAAAAATTGGAGGTAGAGTCGTTCAATGTACTCTGAAACAATATTTCTTTGGCATCGGGCGACCATGCAATGTAGTTGTCTCCAGTCGGATTATTCACTAGTAAACTAACTTTCTTCGAGCTGACTTCTACCATCGAAATATCCGATTTCATAGAAGAATATAACAAAGGCGTTGGTTGGTGGCTAAATGCAATGTAAGTGCCATCGGGTGACCAACCAAAATTAGTTACCGTAAATTTCCCATCTGTTAATCGAGTGGGTTTAGGCAAAGTGATACAATCATTTTTCTTGGTAGAGTCTTTTGTGTCATTGCAAGGTTTTTCATTGGGGGCGGGCATTATATCAGGCTGAAAATCAACCATCCATAAATGTGATAATGAGTATTCTTCATCGTCAAAAGCAAAGCCACCATAGCGTTCTTTGGTGTTTTTCAATTTCTTGCCTTCTGGTTCGTTTTTAGTAAAAGCTAAAATCTTTCCCTTGGGCGACCATTCGTAATTCAAGATGCCTTCTTCTTCTTTTGTAATGGCTTGTGCCTCTCCTCCCAGTGCTCTTATTACAAAAATTTGTGTTTTGTCTCCTCTATCAGCCACAAATGCCAGCCATTTTCCATCGGGTGACCATTTGGGGCTTGTGCTACTGCCCTTGGTGGTACGCGTAAGTTGAAAAGGTTCAACACCTTTGATAGACAACCATATTTCGGTGTCATAACCATTTTCTTTCCAGTCAGTGGTGGTAACAGTGAATGCTACGTTATCACCATTTGGTGAAATTACTGGGTTACCACATTGTCGCAGCGAAATAAATTGTTCAAAACCGACGGAGACATTTTTTTGAGCAATGAGCCAATAGGAATTGGTCAGCAATAGTAGAATCGTAGTAAAGATTTTTTTCATATAGTATTGATGTGTAAGTGTAAATATTAACACGAAATTAGGAAATATCGACCTTAATTACCAATCAAATCTAAAGCAACATTTTTCAAAATTTCATGCGTTCCCTCAAAAATCGTTATTGTAATCTTCTTGGAAGATTTTTGGTATAAAATTGCTCGATTATCAATCTTTTTTATTGGTTTTTTTAATGGAAAACTCTGTGTTTTGAGCATTATTGAAGTATCATTGGAGGACACATATCTAGCATCATCTGTTTCGCCAGTATCTATTAAAAGTTTGTTGTAAAAATGAATAGACTGTGAAATCGGTACTGAACCTGTGTAGCCATCATGAATACCCGCATAAATTTGTAATGCACTATTTCTACGCTTTTTTATTGGCGTTTCCCAAAATAGAGGTGAGCGTTCTCTTGCTTTTTGGTCGTCTAATACTCCGTTCGCATTTGTGCATTTGATGATTTCATCAGCATATTTATTCTTTCTTTCAAGCGATTCTTCATGCCAAGTTGCTAAATCAGAAATAGATGACCACGCTGAAAATGCTCGAATATTGTGACGAGATTTCATATACATTGCCATCGTTGCATAACCTCCACCGCTGTTGCCAATAACATAAATATTTTTTTTATCAACTTTCATGTGCTGTAGAGCCCAATCAATGGCTTCGTCGATGTCACTAATGACAAATTCGCTACAACACGCTTTAAGATGATTGTTTACACCTCTAAATTTGGCAAAATATAATTCCAGTTTTTAATATGAGCTTGTTCAGCAAGTATATCTTTTTGAGAATCAGCCGTATTGCTCCAAGAATGTAACTCAACTACCAAAGGTTTTGCTTTAGAAGAAGTAGATTTATCGTAATAAAAAACTTGTGTATTTTTATCTAAAGTTGATTGAATACTATCTTTTTTTAGAAAATTTGGGCGTTGAATTGATTGTGAAAAGGTAAACCCTACCAACATCACTCCAAAGATGGTCAAAAGCAGTTTTTTTATCATTTTGTTTTAGTTCTTGATGATTGGTGGCACTCGGTGCTTTGTTCCTTGTTCGTAAGCATAAACCAATTTTATTAAAGTTGGCTCGGCATACATCCTGCCTAGAAATTGAAGTCCGGCGGGTAAATTACCCGTTGTGAAACCCATTGGAACTGTAAATGCTGGCTGACCCGTGTGCGGGGCTATGATTTGGCTATTATCCCCAAAGTATTCAACCCTTTTCAATTCTTCACTATATGTGTTGATTTTGGCGGGTTTATTATTCCAAGTTGGATAAATAATAGCATCCAATTTCAATTCATCCATCTTGTCTTCAATTGCTTTTCGAAACGCAATCCGTCGAGCAGAAGTATAAACATCTGGACAATTGGGGTTTTGGACTGTAAGATTCGCTTTTACTCGGGCTTCGGCTGACTTCGATTTGCTTCCTATCCTAACAATATCCTCTAGCGTTTTTATGCTGTCATTTTTGACATATTTAGCCAGATAAGCCTCCAAATCACCTCTAAAATCATAGCATATTAAATCTTTTCGGAGATTCGAAAAATCAGGAATAATAAGCGTGTCAATAATGATAGCTCCCATAGCTTTCATATCTAAAATAGATTTTTCAAATAAGGCTTTGACCTCCGGGTCTGCCATGGCTTTGCTGCCAGTAGCTAATCCTAAGGTACTTGGGGGATTCTCACAAAGTTCACGTAAAACGCCAATTCTTGCACCTTTTAGTCCATTTTTTTTAAGAAACTGTGTGTAGTTTTTAGGAATTTGCCCTTCTGAATACTTAGTGATGGGGTCATTTGGGTCATAGCCTACCATGATTTCTAATACCTTAGTAGCATCTTCGACGCTTCTACACATTGGGCCCACAACATCATTTCTGAAATTGAGGGGCACAATGTCAGCACGACTAATGAGGCCTATTGTAGTGCGGAAGCCCACCAATGAATTATGAGAAGAAGGCCCACGGATAGAATTACCCCTATCAGTGCCTAGCCCGACGGTGCCAAAATTGGCTGCAATAGATGCTCCAGTTCCCCCGCTTGAACCAGCAGGAACATGCTCAATATTATAAGGATTAAGCGTCGCCCCATGCGTCGAACTGAACGAATGCCAAGGGGTAAATGCCCATTCGGCCATGTTAGATTTGGCAATGATGATTGCACCCGCTTTCACCAATTTATCAATGACAAAAGCATCGGCATCTGGAACAAAATCTTTCAAAGACAATGCTCCTGCTGTGGTAGCGATTCCTTTGGTATTGATGTTGTCTTTTACAATAATCGGAATGCCATGAAGCGGTCGCAACACCTTAGTTTTTTTATATTCTTCATCTAATGCTTTGGCAATGGCTAAAGCATTAGGGTTAATGGTTGAAATGGCATTGATTTGTTTATCAAATTGATTAATACGTTCCAAATAAGCTGCTACCAATTGTTGACTCGTAAATGTGCCATTTTTATAGGATGAGTGGACTTGGGCAATGGTTAATTCAGTAACATTAATGGGCTTTGTTGCCTTCGTATTCTTTTTAGAATTAATGTTTGGTTGAGAATAGACGCATCCTACAAGCAAGATTGTAGCTATAGTTAATAGGCGTGTTTTTATCATTTTATTGATTAAATAGATATTCATATTTAAGTAAGCGTAATTTTGGTTAAACTCCTTATTCCAAACAAATTCACCGCATTTGTAAAATAAATTTTGTTAATCACTTTTTTTGGTAATTTTAGCCAAAAAAGTCACTGTTTAATTGTTCAACTTTTATTTTTTGCTTGGTAGTCAAATATCTCGATTCTTTTATCCTGCAATTATAACATGTACTTTTTCTTGTTTTCAATTGCCTGAAAAGTAAAGCTATTTTAACAGCAGATTTAACTCTTTTTCTCCGACTTTTAGCAATCCAGATTTGGGCAATCGAGGGGTCATTTTTCGCCAATTAGGTTCTTTGGCATAGATGGCCTTGAGCATAAGGTATGCTTTTTGAACATTACCGCTGTTGGCTAAAGTGATTGCTGTCCAATATTGCATTTCCAAGTTTTTTGGAAACATTTTCATAGCGGTTCCGTATTCCTGCATTGCTAAGGTCATGTTATTGTTTTCAATAGCCAAATCACCGTTGTTCATGTGTTCGTATGCTCGATGGGTTTTCAATAACCTTTCCATTTCTATCAATGGAGCTGGGTTATCATCCACTCGTAAATCCACTAAGTGGTTTTCATCCCACGGTTTACCTGTAGCTTTCCCATTTACCACCAAAATCGCTGCCGATTGTTTGCCACGAATATCGCCTCCTACCATTTGAGCCGCTTTTAGGGCTTCCAAAACTCTCTCGGCTAAAGGTAAGTCTACTTTTGCTTCAAATGCCTTTGCCATCGCTGCGGGTACTTTATCGTTGAGCATCATATTTGATTGTACAGCGTAATTTTTCCCCTTCAAATCGCCAGCAAAATCAACACAATTTTTTCCAGTAAAATTGGCAACATTTCCTTGAGCATCTATAATTCCAACTTGCCGAACTTCTTTGCCAGAATCATCAGACAGCAGAATATCCAAGGCTTGTTGAGCAGTATTTCCTTCTTTTAACAAAGCTAAACCTCTGATGCCGAATGACTTGTTTGTGAATGATTGGGTTGCTACAGCCCCAACTCCCGCTTCGGCCCATGAAACTGATGTACCAACACTGAACCAATGACTTTGAACACCGACTGCAATTTCGCCAGTTTTTTCGTCTCGAGCCACAATTGAAAAAGTATGTGCCAAAGCTTTGTCTTGCTTGAAAAATTGAGCATTTGTTTGGCAGAAAGTGAATATTAAACAGGAAATAATGTAGTTTTTCATTTTAATCAAATGGATGATTTTTCAAATTCGTCATTTTATTTGCTTTCTTACTTCTTTTTCTCAGGAATCGCTTCCATTAATAAAGAATATGCTTTGTTTAAGGCAATATCTCCTGCTTTTGAGCCTTTAAAATGTCCAAGGCGAACCACAACTAAATCATGAGACGGAATAATCGTTACCGATTGTCCGCCTGCCCCTAGCATCATATAAGCGTCTTTCGGAATAGGGCGAGCTCCATCGCCATTTATCCAAAACAAACCACCATATATTGGCCTTCCATCAGCTACCCAAGGTTCGGCGAGTGTACTAACAAACTTAGTGAAGCCTTCGGGCAAAATTCGTTCACTATTCCAAATCCCATCTTGTAAATATAAATTACCCAACCGAGCCCAATCTCGCCCCGAAGCAAATTCGTAGCCTTGTGTCAAAAAGTTGCCAGAAGGGTCGGTTTCCATAATCATTGTACGTACCCCGATTTTATCAAACAAAGCTTGCTGTGGAAAAGTAAGATAGTTTCTTTTCAGTTTCTCTATTCCTAAGCGATTAAGATAATTTGTCAGAACTGGATCTGAGTTTCTGTAACGACCAACTGTATTCGGTAGCCATTGCTGAGGCAAATTAGCTGCATATTCAAATGAATTCCCAGCATCGGTGTATAAATACAAATGGTCGGGATAACCCAAAGCAGGGTCAAAGTCAGGGTCTTGTGGAGCTCTGCAGTATAGCCCACTCGACATGTGCATAATATCCATGATTCTAATTTTTGCTCGTGCATCACCTTTGCCTTGCCATTGTGGAATAGGAGCAGGCTGCTCTAAAGTATAAACGCCTTGACGAATAAGAATACCTAAAATTGTTGCGGAAAGACTTTTTCCCATTGACCAACTTTCTAAGGGTGTTTCTTTAGTAATACCCTCTTGGTAACGTTCAGCAATGATTCTTCCTTTGTAAGTAACTACGAAGGCTGCTGTTTGAGCTTCTGAATTTTCATAAGCAGCATTTACAGCTTGTTCAACCATTGCCATATTAATTTCGGAAGGCATTGGCATGCTTGGCAATACATCTCCCATTGGCCATGGAGTTGTTGTGGCATTAGGCAAATTGCGATGAACTTTTATGGGCTTATAATTCAGTGAGGTTCGCCCTTCGGGTAAAGTTACACAACCTTGGTCGCCTGTATAAATGGCAGTGCGAGTAACACCATTGGGAAGGCTAATCGAAACAGTTTTTTGTACATAATCAATCACTGGTTTACTTACTTTGGCTCGTTCGGCATAAGGGCTTGTAAAATAGCCTACATTTTCGGCGGCAAAGTCTGGCTTTAGTCCCGTAATGAAAACTGCCGAACACATTATTTTGGCAAAACCAGATGTATTGTGTGAAAGGGCATCACCGGGCGGGGCTTTGTAGATTGCCTTTTTTAACTCAAGTTCTTTACCTCGTGCAATCAATTTACTACGAGAGTCTTGAGCATTGGCAATCATATTACCAAAAGAAATTAAGGATAAGCAGATTACAATTGCTATTCGATTCATTTTAATGTTAGATTATGGTTAGTTTTATAAAAAATTTTCTTCATATAGTTTAAAATGCTGTTTAGTAAATTTTTAGCCGTCGCCACTAAATAGAAGCCATTAAATTTTTAGGATTTGAATTTCAAATCCTAAATTGGCCTAATGTTTTGATTCTAAATAATGTTGTTTCAGAATATCTTCGCCAAAATCATTGCCTTTTTCACGCAAAATAGCGTGAATATGATTGCCGTCATTTTGAAAACCTACGTTGTCATATTCAATTAAAAAATCAGGACCGTTAATAAGGTAGTAATGTGGTTTATTATTTTCGAGGCTCCCCACCCAAGCTAAATAGACCTTTTCGATGCCAGATTGCATGATTTTATCAAATAATTGATGGGCTTTTTCGTGTTCAAAATTATGGGTATATTCTTGAATCAACATTTTGAAAATTGCTTTTTGAGTTTCGTCAAATTCCTTCGCAGCTATACCGTAATAACTTGTAATGCGTTGATTGGCCTGGGGAGAAGTGATAATGTCTTTTGGAACAGCTTGTTTGAGGAAAGCCACCGATTTTTGTGCATCGGTAAAAGTATTGATGAGCAGAAAACCATAGTCTTCTTCTTTGCTTAAAACTCTTAAACCTGCATATTTTCCAAACTTTACTTCCGAAGGGTCAGTACCAATAAAGTAGGGTGACATAGAAATATTTTTGCCATCAGAAGTAAGACTTAATGCTATGTGATGTCCTCCAAAGTTCAACCCCCAAGCGGCTTTTGTGTCAGGTTTCCCCCAAATCGAAATATAATAATTTCCATAAGCCCATTTGAGGCTTTGCATTTGGCTTAGCATTTTTTGGTCAATTTTTTTTTTCATCAAACATCGTCTGATAAAGTGCATTCAAAATATCGTCCAAAGCCATTATACTGGTAGTTTTCAAATACCCTTGCGAACTGAACATGGCTGAAAGTACCCGATGAAATGCCAAACGACTTTGGTCAGAAAGTGAGCCATAAGCAATACCTGGTCGAGGAACTAAACCTACAGGCAAATTCGTCCATTTGGAACGGAGTGGGTCGTTAAAGTCATATACTGTCTTTTTTACTTCCTCAGCATTTAGCGTATTGAGAAAGGAATTTGTAAAGACAATAAGTGTTTGATTGACTTGTGAAAAGACAACCTCAGTCCAAAAAACGAACAAGAAGAGCGTTATTAGCAGTTTTTTCATGTTTTGAGGGTTTCGACGATTTAATTAGATGGATAATCTCTTGTCAAATATAAGTGAGTTATTTATATTTTGATAAATTTTTATCATAATGATTTCAGTGGAAATTAGTAGTAGAAAGTAGCTATATGCTTTTTTTACTAACTGCAAGTTAAGTTTTTTGTTGGATTTTCCCATACTGAATTTAACCTAAAAAACGTTTTATATTGTTTGGTAACGTTTGGATACTGCAAACACTCATATTAGGTCTAAGCAAGTAATCACAAGCGGTAGGAGTTACTACTAATAATGGTGGATTGTTTAAATCGTGGAGAGCAATGGTCGTGCCTTTGCTGAGGGCAGGTGAATTACTCAACTTGATTTCGATTGCTAATTTTATTTGTAAGTCTTGTTCAATCACCAAGTCTAATTCTGCACCATCGGCAGTTTGGTAGAAAAATGGAATTTGTTGATAATTCAATAATGAAATAATCTGCTCAATCACATATCCTTCCCAAGAGCCACCTGCTACAATGTGTCCAAGTAAGCCATCATAACTATGAATAGATAGCAAATGATGCACTAGTCCACTATCTCGAATGTAGATTTTAGGACTTTTGGTAAGTCTTTTTCCAATATTGGTAAAATAGGGCTGTATTCTACGAATGAGAAAAGACTGTTCAAAAAAATCTAAATAAGTGCTTACCAGATTAGTGCGTATTCCTAATGAGTTTGCAAACATGGTTTGATTGAGCAAATTTCCTTGAATACTTGCAATCATCATCATTAATCTACGAAGTTGAATCGGAGATGCTGATAGACCTAATTGTGGCAAATCACGTTCTAAGTAGCTAAGAACAAAATCTTCAAACCATTTTTGTTGTTGCTCAAAAGTAGGACCTAAATAAGCACTTGGAAATCCACCCCTAAGCCAATGTTTGATATAGTCAGAATCTGGAGTAAGTTCTCTAAAAAGTAAAGGTGTCATTTCAAAATATGAAATTCGACCAGTTAGTGATTGGGCGGCACTCCGCTCGGAGGTATGTTTTAGTAAAACAAAGGAAGCTGATCCCAATAGAATAAAGCGTGCAGGAACTCTATTTTGGTCGATAAGGCTTCGAATATCTGGAAAAATTTCAGGTAAACGTTGAATCTCATCCAAAATCACTGTTTGGTCTTGCATTGTTTCTAAAAATGCCAAACGGTCATGCTGGAATTTTGATAAATCGCTGCTACGCTCTAAGTCAAAATAGATAGAAGGTTTAGACAATTTGCCCTGTAATTGCTTCACAAATGTGGTTTTTCCTACTTGGCGTGGGCCTAATATTGCTACCGATGGCTGAAAACTCAGACCAAATATAACCTGATTTTCAATAATACGTTGAATCATATATTAAAATTATTCCCGCAAATATATCAAAAAAAAGTATAAATGCGGGAATAAATATTTTAATTCTACCATACAATCACCATTTTCTGACCAGCAGTCAATAAAATCGTTTTGGTTTTACTACCCGAAATTAAAGTAGTTTTTCCACCTTTTTTCGATGAAATCATTAGTTTTTTGAGTGTTTTACCACTCCAATCAAGCGAAACCTCGAATCCACCTCTGGCACAAATACCTTTTACTGAGCCACTTTCCCAAACATCGGGTAGGGCAGGAAGTAAGCGAATCTCCTGTTCGTCAGACTGCACTAACATTTCAGCTACTGCTGCTGCTCCACCGAAGTTTCCATCAATTTGAAAAGGTGGGTGAGCATCAAAAAGATTTGGATAAGTACCACCGCCACGAGCATAATTGGTTTTTACTCCATCGGGTTCTACATAATTTAGGAGTTCTCGATACATTTTGTATGCATGATTTCCGTCCCAAAGCCTAGCCCAAAGGTTGATTCTCCAACCTTTGCTCCAACCTGTGGTTTCATCGCCTTTTATTTCGAGCGTTTTGCGACAAGCATCCGCCAAAGTAGGTGTTTTTAAAGGGGAAATATGGTTTCCTGGAAAAAGTCCAAATAAATGAGATTGGTGACGGTGCTTTGGTTCGGCATCTTCCCAATCATAATACCATTCTTGCAGATTTCCTTTTTTACCGATTTGATAAGGATAAAGTTTTGCCAAAGCTGTTTCGAGTTTTACCCTAAATTCGGCATCAGCATTTAATATTTTCGATGCCTTGATAGTTTGTTCAAAACATTCACGAATCATGGCTAAATCGGCTGTTCCACCGTACATGGTCGCTCCTTTGTAGCCATCGGGAGCGATGTAAATATTTTCAGGGGAAGTAGATGGTGAAGTAATTAGCTTTCTATTGGGCGATGCTTCGCTTTTATCTTCAACCAACCATTCTAAACAAAATTGTGCTGCACCTTGCATGAGTGGATAGGCTTCATTTTTCAAGAAATTCTGGTCTTTCGTAAACACATAATGTTCCCAAAGATGTGTACTGAGCCAAGCACCACCCATATTCCAATTTGCCCAACTTGGGTCGCCTTGTCCAAAATCACCAACAGGATTGCTCATTGCCCAAATATCTGAATTATGAGCAACTGCCCAACCATTTACACCATAAAAGTTCTTTGCTGTAATTTTGCCAGTAACGGCTAAATTTTTAATGAAACTAAGCAAAGGAGCATGCATTTCGCTCAAATTTGTGTTTTCCGCAAGCCAATAATTTTCTTCGGCGTTAATATTAGTTGTATAGTTACTACTCCACGGTGGTCGCATATATGGATTCCAAATCCCTTGCAAATTGGCTGGCACGCCTATCGTGCGAGAGCTACTAATGAGTAAATATCGACCATACTGAAAATATAAAATTTCCAAGTTTTTGTCTTCTTCGCCTTTGGCGTAGCGTCTTAATCTTTCATCGGTTGGTATATTTGGAGCAGCGGTTTTTCCTAAATCTAAACTTACACGATTAAAAAACTTTTGATAGTCAAGTAAATGAGCTTGTTTGTTTTGAGCGAAAGTTTTGCCAAAGGCTTTCGTTAGATTTGTGGAGGCATTCGCTTGATTATTAAGTCCTTTTACAGCGGGATTTTTATCGAAACCATTAAAACTTGTCGCGATTGATACATAAATAATCGCTTCAGTTGCCCCTTTTACTCCCAAACTGCTATCGGTGCTTGTAATCGTTCCGTCTGTGTTCTTGATTTTAGCCAAAGTCGTGAATCGTGTACCTTTGGCTTCATCGAAAATAACAGGATTATCACTTTTTCTATAATTTGGTTCGGCATGAATAGGAGCGTATCCGTTTATTTGTAGCGTTTGTTTAGATGTTTTAATTTTATATTTTAATAAACTTTTAAATTTTACATCGAATGTCAGTCCACCTTTTTTGCTACATGTTAGTTTAACCACCATGATTTGGTCGGGGTGAGAAACAAAATATTCGCGAGTATATTCAACACCGTTAATTTCGTATGTAACTTTTGAAATTGCCTTTGAAATATCTAATTCTCTATAATAATTAATGTAGTTTGCCGAATTTGCATGATTAATGAACATTGTTCCAAGCGGTGCATAAGACTCCGAAAACTTGCCTTGTAATTTGTGTTGAAGTTTATCCGCCAACTTGTAATCTTCATTTTTGAGAGCTTCTCTGATGGCAGGTATATTCTTATAGGCCTGCGGTTCGCCGCCCGCAGGATTCATCAGTGCATTAACAGGCTCACCGGACCAAAGTGTAGCATCATTGAGGTAAATTTTGTCAGATTCAACGCCACCAAATACGGTTGCACCGAGTTTGCCATTTCCCAATACTAGGCTTTCCTCAAAATATTGAGCGGGCTGTTTATACCAAAGCGTTTTGCTTGATTGTGCAAAGGTTTCGCAGGAAAATATCAGCAAAACCAATATTTTTAGATGTATTTTAAACATATTTATTAAGGAGGGTTGATTTTTCTGTAAAGATAGAAAAACACCCTCAAAAATTATATTCTATTGAGATTTTGCTGTATTTATATACATTTGTATATATTTGTTAATATATGTTAACAAGTAAGAAAATATCTGTTTAAATCTGCAACTTTGTACTACATTTTTGCATCTTATATATGTAATCCATTTTACTAGCCATTTATCATAAATTTCGACCACTCAAAAGAAAACTTGAAAAATAAAAGGTACTATGTATTGCATAATACTAAATCTAACATATATCTTTGTATTGTCGATCAGATAATGAGTTCAGACATAAAAAACACAATAACATGAAAAAGCTATTATTATTCCTTACAATAACTTCTATTAGTTTCGGTTCAATGGCTATGGGCTTTCCACATAATACCTACGAACAGCAACGAACTTTGAGTAAAAACATTAAGAAAAAGAGTTTAGTAAATGAACTCGAAAAATCATTGAAAGTTAATATTGAGAGTATTGCAATAGTAAAAGAAGATACCTATGTAAAATCGTTTGTAGAAATGTTAACTGATTATGTGGTTGAGTTTTTCACAGAAAAAATATTTGTAAAGAGATTGTCCGAATTAAAAATTTTGAAAGAAGCCAAAGTAGAATATTTAGTAATTAAACAAGATTTTTATTATTTTCTGATTGGATAACTGGTGAACATATTTTTTTTTCGTTATTTAAACATTAATTATTAGAAATTCACAGGTTGAAAACCTGTCATACATAATTTTATATTAGGTTTAATTAGGGTTTATAAAAAGGCTTGATTCGTTTGAACCAAGCCTTTCTTCTTTTAAAAAATTAATATTGAAACAACGGATAATTTTTCATCCAGCTATTGATTTCACCTCGAACATTTGCAATTTTCGTTGCGTTATCGTGATTCATCAATACTTCATCAATTAAATCTACGATTCTTACCATATCAGCTTCTACCAAACCACGAGTAGTCATGGCCGAAGTTCCTACACGCATTCCTGAAGTAGTCATAGCTGATTTATCATCAAAGGGAACCATGTTTTTGTTAACCGTAATATCGGCCAAAATCAATGAGTTTTCGGCAATTTTACCTGTTAGATTCTTTGGACGTAAGTCAATCAGCATCAAGTGATTATCTGTTCCGCCAGAAATAACTTTATAGCCACGGTTCATAAATTCTTGAGCCATAACTTTGGCATTTTTCTGAACCTGCACTTGATAATTGTAGAAACCTTCGGTTAAAGCCTCACCAAAAGAAATTGCTTTTGCGGCAATAATATGCTCCAACGGACCACCTTGAGTTCCTGGGAAAACACCCGAATCAAGCAACGAAGACATCATTCTAATTTCACCTTTTTGTGTTGTGATTCCAAATGGATTAGGGAAATCATTACGCATCATAATTACGCCACCACGAGTACCGCGAAGGGTTTTGTGGGTGGTTGTCGTTACGATATGGCAATCGTTGAATGGGTCGTTCAATAAACCTTTGGCAATTAAACCAGATGGATGAGAAATATCAGCTAACAAAATAGCACCAATCGAATCGGCTATTTGACGAAGACGAGTATAGTCCCAGTCACGAGAATAAGCCGATGCTCCACAAATAATCATTTTCGGTCGCTCTATGTGAGCTGTTTCTTCTACTTTATTCCAGTCGATTAGACCAGTTTCTTGTTCAACACCGTAAAAGAAAGGTTGAAAATATTTTCCAGAAATATTTACTGGCGAGCCGTGCGAAAGATGTCCACCGTGGGCAAGGTTGAAGCCTAAGATTTTATCACCAGGTTTCAAACATGCCACAAAAACCGCCATATTTGCCTGAGCTCCAGAATGAGGCTGAACGTTTGCCCAAGTAAGATTAAATAATTGTTTTAGACGGTCAATAGCGATTTGCTCAACTTGGTCAACTACCTCACAACCACCATAATAGCGTTTTCCTGGTAGACCTTCAGCGTATTTATTTGTCAAAACACTACCTGCCGCCTCCATCACCTGTGGCGACACGAAGTTTTCAGAAGCAATCAATTCGATGCCATGTAATTGGCGATTGTTTTCTTTCGTGATTAAATCAAAGATTTGCGTGTCACGAATGATGGAAGTTTCTACAGACATTTTTGGTTTCAATTATCAATTTCTAATAATTAACTAACAATATTTTAGCTTTTGTGTTTAGAAATTTAGGCTAAAAATACCTACAAAATTAACTGATAATTAATATAAGATGAATTTTTGACAAAATAATATTTGGCTGACTTTGAATTATTGAGGAGTTTCTTGGTAAAATTATATTTTTAGTGTTTAGTTTGTAATCTTCAGTTTGCAGACATGAATCTTTAGACTGCTCATTTAGGATTGCCCACTGAGAACTGCCTATTGAAGACTGTAAATTATCTCACTAACGCACTCTCTTTCAGCATTTTTTCGAGTATATCACAGCTTGAAACATAAGCAAGTTCGCTTTGATAAGTTTCACCATTAATAATGAAAACTCGTGGATAAGCTTTAAAAAATGCTTTTTTGTAGGCATCTGCCAGCGTTTCTAAACCAATATCAAGGCGTTTTTCGTTGATTTCGGCTTCGCTGTAAAAAGGGAATTGCTCTTTTTTCCAGAACTTTTTATCTTTTTTCCCTTGTAGAAGTTTATTTTCGCAGTTGAGGTTTTCATCTAATCGGTATTGTAAAACGTTTACTGTTCCCATTGAATAAAAGTTGGGCGTATTATCTGTTTTTTTATTATTCATTTCTAAAGCTGTATTGCCAACTCTACTGATTTGGTGCGGTGCGAGTTTTCCATCTCTGATTGCTTGAATCAAAATTGGCGAAAGTTCTTTGCAGTAAGTTAAGGATGAACTACCCAAAATGCTGATAGCTAAATTCCTATCTAAAATTGATGTATTAAAGCTCTGCTGAAAAAAAACTCTATTACGATTCCGTTTTAAATATCCAGTATCAAATCCAGTCAGTCCGACCATAGTTTCATCGGGAAAACCGTGTATTTCTATTAAATCAAGTGTTCTCTGAAAAGCCCAACGCATATAATTAGAACCTTTTAAATCATTAATTTTTCGTAGGCTATCTAATTGCTTAATTAGTTTTTCAGGCATTTTTCCGTAATAATAAGTTAAACTGTCTGGAAATATAACTTGGGTGAAAACTTCTTTTTTCCCTGTTTTACCACTTTTAACAACAACTGAATCCTGTATTTTTTTTGTATTTTCTTTGTAAAAACTCCTCAGTTCAGCAGTGAGCGGTGTATAAGGTTCTTTAGTATTAAGATAATAATACGTATTCAAACTATCTCTCACTTCCCAATTAATATCGGGTTTCACCAGTCTCATTTGGCTTTCAAATTTTCCCCAAGCTTTGCAAGTATCGGCTACGTAATGAAAGAAAATATCTTTCCGCAAACTATCCGAAGGATAACCCTTTTCTACAATTTTCTCCAAATAATCAAAAACAGTGTTCGTTTTTCCAAGCATTGCAGCACAAATGGCGGCATTATAATAATCTTTGGCGAATGGCTTTTTTACATTATCAAAAGCTGCTTTGTAATAATCAAGGGCTTCGTAATAATTGGTATCGACAATTGCCAATTCGGCCGAATTGATGATTGGGTGATAAATTCGAGTAAAATCGCCTTGTCCGAAGCCGACTTGCCCCGAGAGGGAGAATAGAAAGATAATTAAAAGTAGTAGTTTTTTCATAACAATATGGTGCGAATCGTTTATTCGTTGATAATAATCGTAGGAATGTCCAATTTGGACGTTCTTACGGGCAAAATCTATCTAAAAATAGAAAAACCTACCCAAATATGAGAAGGTTTTAGGAAATATTAAACAAGTTTTTATAAAATTCTTATGATAAGTATTTAAGATTAATCGCATAAAGCCCTGAGAAAATAGCGGCATTAATCAAAGACATAATTCCTACTCCCCAGCCAATGGCTCCGCCCATGATAGCGATTGGTGCAATAATGCCAATGACATTACCCGCAATATAAACCCAAAAACCTTTTTTACGGAGTCCCCACATCCAAATTGCTCCCAAAATCAATAGAATACTCGAAATTAAAGTCATAACTCCAGAAGCAACTAAATTGTCTTTTTGAATCAGTTTGTTGGCTTCTGCTTGTGATTCTTCAATTTTTTCAAGGTCTTTTTCCGACATATATTTTGAAAACATATCCATTACCATTTCATTGGCTTGTTCTTTAGTCTCGATTATTTTTTCAGGAGTAAAGATATTCGGAATCGCTCCATAAAATTTGTAGGCATTAAAAACGAGCGTCAAGATACACAGAATCGTCAGAAATGTCGGACGAACGGATGTTTGGTTTTCTTCAAATGGATTTTGCATGATTTTCTATTTTAAATAATGGTTTATGTGTTTTTCGGTAGAAAGTTATTGATAAGCGACAAAATGATGTATAAAAATATGATTAACGGTATAGCCACAAACTGTAGAGCCACGAGTAAAATTACAGAAAAAATCAGAAAAATATACTTAATTTGGTTAGAAACCCAAGAAAAACTCTTGAATTTGAGTGCAAACAATGGAATTTCGGAAATCAGTAAATAACTCATAATAAGCGTGTAGGCAATTAAGATAGTGCAATTAAGAATGATAAATTTGTATTCGGGATTAAATTCTAAAATTAGTGGAAATGCCGCCACCACAATAGCATTAGCAGGCGTAGGTACACCAATGAAAGAATCTGACTGACGGGTATCAATATTAAATTTGGCCAGACGTAGGCAAGAAAAAAGTGCCAAAACAAACGCCACATAAGCCAAAGTAGGCAAATGTGTTTGTGATAAAAGATTTGAGGGAATTATATCTGATAAAACAGTATTTTGCGTTGTTGAAATCTGAATTAATTTGGCAATAATAAAAGATGGTAAAACGCCAAATGTTACCATATCGGCCAAAGAATCGAGTTGCTTGCCAATTTCAGAATGTTGGTTGAGCAAACGTGCCACAAAACCATCCAAAAAATCAAGAATTCCAGCAATAAATATTAAATACGAAGCCCAAAGCAGGTTTCCTTCAAAAACAAAAACAATTCCCAAGCAACCACAAAGTAGATTGCCGAGCGTCATTATATTTGGAATAGTAAATAATTTCATAAAGTTGTAGGACAAGTTTTTAACTTGTCAGATTGCGTATAATGATGTAATATAATGATTTATATTTTACTGCAAAAAAGGATTTGTTTTGCGTTCATAACCAATAGTTGTTGGCTCGCCATGACCTGAATAAACCTTATAATCATCATCGAGCGTCATAAATTGCGTTGAGATGCTATGTATCAAAGCTTCGTGGCTACAAAATGGAAAATCAGTTCTGCCAACACTACCTCTAAAAAGTACATCACCACCGATAACAAATTTCTGTGCGTGATTCACAAAAGCCAAATGCCCCGGAGCGTGCCCTGGCACAAACCTGATTTCAAGCTCGGAGTTTCCGAAGAATATTTTTTGATTTTCATCAATAAAACCATCGGCCTCAACTGGTTCGTAGCCTTTTATACCCCACATTTGACAGCGTTTTTCTACATCAGCCAAAATCGGAATCTCGTTTTTATGAATCAGCATCTGCACATTGAATTTACGTTTCACATAAGCAGCTCCAAAAACGTGGTCGAGGTGGCAGTGGGTTTGTAGTAATTGCTTCACTACCAAACGATTATCAGTTATAAAATCGGCCAATTCTTCTTTTTCGTATTGAGCTAAACATCCAGGATCGATAATAACAGCTTCGTGAGTTTCGTCCCACAAAATATATGTATTTTCACCAATTGGCGAGAATATAAAGGAATGTATGTTTATCATATTGTATGTTCATTAAGCTTTATACTGTAAGCTGTATGCTTTTTTGAAAGTATCTTAAACTGTTTGCTTAAAGCCTATTGAATAAAGCATTTATTTCTACAAAAGTAAAAAAATAGTGGGCCTTTTGTGCAAATCGGGCTTAGATTTTCGCCAGTCTTTCACACGTAATGTTTTTATGAACTCGTCTTCGGCGGTTACGTTGCAAGCGATACAGAGTAAGGTTTCGGAGTTAAGATTTTGCAAAATATCTTCCAACAGTTGATTATTTCGGAAAGGGGTTTCCATAAAAATCTGTGTTTGTTGTTTTTTCTTGGCTATTTGTTCTAAATCCTTTAAAGATTTGATTCTCAGTTGCTTATCAATTGGTAAATAGCCATTGAACGTAAAACTTTGACCATTAAAACCCGAAGCCATCAAGGCCATCAGAATCGAACTTGGACCCACCAAAGGCACAACTTTAAACCCCAATTGATGAGCAAAACCTACTGCAACCGCACCAGGGTCGGCAACACCCGGGCAACCAGCTTCGCTGATTATTCCTGCATCTGTTTTTAGTTTTTTTAGTTGGGCAAGTGTTTGGTCGTGGGGGGTATCTTTGTTTAATTCATAAAATGTAATACCGTCTATAATTTTATTGAGTTTTAGGCTACTTATAAATCGTCGGGCAGTGCGGAGTTCTTCCACAAAAAAAACATTCAATTCGCTCACGACTGCTTTTATTTGGGGCGGTAATACTGTTTCTTGCGTATCAGGTGCGAGAATGGTTGGTATTAGAAAAAGGGTCATATTTTGTTTATTTCAATTTCGAAACAAGCTGTTTCGTTTTTATGGTGGTTCCTATCACAAAAAGAAACTTCTCAGATATTTTAAAATCTACTTTTATCAAAACCATTCTACAATATTATGTAATTTTACGACCGTTTAAAAATCATTATTCAGATATGTCAGAAGTAAAACTTACGCAATATAGTCACGGTTCGGGTTGTGGATGCAAGATTTCGCCCAAAGTTCTAGACCAAATTTTACACACATTTACGCCTCAGAGTGCTTTTTCAAACCTTTTGGTTGGAAACAAAGACAAAGACGATGCCGCAGTTTTTGATTTAGGAAACGGCGAAGCAATTATCAGTACGACCGATTTTTTCATGCCAATCGTTGATGATGCTTTTGATTTTGGTCGAATCGCTTCGACCAATGCACTTAGCGATATTTATGCAATGGGTGGAGAGCCAATGATGGCAATTGCTATTTTAGGTTGGCCGATTGATACAATTCCTGCCGAAATTGCTCAAAGAGTACTAGATGGAAGCCGTGCCACTTGCACAGCAGCCAATATTCCGTTGGCAGGCGGGCATAGCATTGACAGTCCCGAACCGTTTTTTGGTTTGGCCGTAACTGGAAAAGTAAAAATTGAGCATCTAAAACAAAATTCAACAGCAACTGAAGGCTGTCTGTTGTATCTCACAAAACCACTCGGCGTTGGATTATTAGCAACTGCTCAAAAAATGGGTATTTCAAATCCAGAATATTTGCAAGTGGCTGTTAATCAAATGGCTACCCTGAACAAAGTAGGAGCAGATTTAGGAAAACTTTCAGCTGTAAAAGCATTGACCGACGTAACAGGTTTCGGACTTTTAGGTCATTTGGTAGAAATGTGCGAAGGCAGCAACCTAAGTGCCGAAATTAGCTACGAAAAAGTGCCAAAAATGCCCCAAGCCAACGATTATTTATATCCGTTTTGTGCTCCCAAAGGCTGTAATACTAATTGGGAAAGTTATGGCGAAAAAGTATCCGCTATCACTGATACACAAAGAATTTTATTGGCAGATCCACAAACCAGCGGCGGACTTTTGATTGCCGTTGAACCAACAGGAAAGGAAGAACTAGAAAGAATATTGCAAGAAAATGGCATTTCGACCGAGTCCTTTGGACAAATGATTGCTAAAACTGAGAAAAGTATCAATGTGATTTAATTTCCCAATTTTTTTATTCATAGCGATGGATTCGCAAACCCATCGCTATGGAATTTGAGAACAAAACATCGACAACACAAAATGCAAAACATCAACCGTCGTAAATTCATTCAGCAAAGTACAATGGCAGGCATGGGTTTATTGATTCAAACCAAAGGTTTCGCACAAGAATTTCCAATTGTGAGGGTTTCGGCCGACAAACGAAACTTTAGTAGTTTGGCCATTGAGGCGACTATTAGCCGCATGAAAACACAAATAAAAGACCCTGAGCTGGCGTGGTTATTTGAAAATTGTTTCCCGAACACGCTTGACACAACGGTTCATTTTAAAACGAAAGACGACCGTCCCGATACTTTTGTTATTACCGGCGATATTCACGCCATGTGGTTGCGAGATAGCACCGCACAAGTGACGCCGTATTTGGGTTTCATGAAAGAAGATGCCGCTCTACAACAACTTGTTGCGGGCGTAATTAATCGCCAAATTGAATGTATTTTGATTGACCCTTATGCTAATGCGTTTAATGATGGTGCAGGAAAGTCAGAATGGCTAAGCGACCATACCGATATGAAAACTGAACTCCACGAACGCAAATGGGAACTTGATTCGCTTTGCTACACGGTGCGTTTGGCGTATAATTATTGGAAATCGACCAACGATACAAGTGTTTTTGATGAAAAATGGCTGAAAGCCGCCCAAAGTATTATTGCTACTTGTAGAGAGCAACAAAGATATAATGGTGTAGGAAAGTACCGTTTCGGACGCACAACTTCTTGGTCGACAGATACCGTTCCGGGCAATGGTTTGGGAAATGTGACGAAACCTAATGGCTTGATTCACAGTATTTTCCGCCCGTCGGATGATGCTACTGTTTATCCGTTTTTGATTCCTGCTAATATGTTTGCCGTTGTTTCGTTTCGACAAATAGCCGAGATTGCTACTAAAGCTTATAAAAATATAGTTTTTGCAGAAGAATGTAAAGATTTTGCGAACGAAGTAGAAGCGGCTATCAAAAAACATGCGATTATTTTGCACCCAAAATTTGGTAAAATCTACGCCATGGAAGTGGATGGTTTTGGGAATTGCCTGCTACAAGACGATGCCAATGTGCCTAATTTAATGAGTTTGCCGTATTTGGGTGCAGTAAAAACCAGCGACCAGATTTACCAAAATACTCGCCGATTTGTGTTGAGCGACTCGAATCCGTATTTCTTTAAAGGAAAAGCGGCCGAAGGTGTTGGTAGTCCGCATACATTGGTTAATCAGATTTGGCATTTGAGCATCATCATGCGAGCCATGACCTCAACCGATGATAAAGAGATTTTACAACAACTCAAATTCTTGAAAAACACGCACGCCAATACAGGTTTTATGCACGAGTCATTTGATAAAGAAGATGCCGCCAAATTTACAAGAAAATGGTTTGCATGGGCAAATACACTTTTTGGAGAAATGATATTGAAAGTAGCCAAAGAACGCCCACATTTATTAAAAAATGTGCTTTAATTGTAGGAAAAATTTGTAATCTGTCAGTTTTTACTCTAAAAAATCTCTGATTTTTTAGAGCGAGTGAATCACACCAACAAAATTTAATATATTTAGAAATACTGTTATACCAAGCCCTAAGCTGATGAAAATATTGAAAATAGCCATTCTTAAAGATGCTTTTGATGAGATTTTGAGTGGAGAAAAAACTGAAGAATACCAAGATTTTATACCTTTTTGGGAAGAACAATTATTGATAAATGACAAAGATGCAGTAAAATTCAGAGAGTACGATGCCGTTGAGTTCAGAAATGGATTTGAAGAAAACGTACCGATGATATTAGTAGAATGGAAAGGCACAGAACTTGAACTTTTTGATGAAGCACCACGAGGCTCGAAAGACCCTGAAGATTATTATTTTGTAATCAATTTAGGTAAAATCATTGAAACAAAAAATTGCTAATTTCTTGTTTCCTTAGCGTCTTTTTCTCATTTAATCAGTTTTGTATGAAGAAAAGTAGGGGACTATGAGGCGGAAAGGTTTTTGCGAAAAAGGAGCGAAAATAGCTCTTCTATAACATAGACCAATGCCTCAAAGTCCCGCAAGAAATTACCTTGATTGCATTAAAATTTTAGCCGTGTAACGGCGTAATATTTGTAGAAATTGAAGGAGTTTTTAATTTCAAAGGTGCATCGCACCGTAATATTTCGGTGCGATGCACCTTAAAATATTTTTTAGGACTCAATTACTACAAATATTTTGGTGCGATGCACCGTTTCTAAATTTTAATGCAATCAACGTGGCAAGAAATATAGATTCTGAGTGAACCAAAATAGAAAATAACAAGAATGCCATCTTTTTTGTATTTCCTACTTCAACCGAATAGTATAAGCTTGAATCAAAGGCGGGTTTTCGGGCGACATCGTGAAACTTACTTCAATTTTGCCTTTTTCTCCTTCTATCAAAAACTTGCCTCTTAAGGCGTTTTCGGCTACGATTTCGTTAACTTTTATGATTTTTCCTGCTCTTTCAAAGATGCTTTCGGCTTCGGATTTCAAAAGGTCAGGGAAATAATCTAAGAAAAAGTTTTCGGCAAAAATGCCCGATTTTTCGGCATTCTCCCACGAAGGAAGTAGTTTAATAAGTTCGTTTTGGCGTTGTTTCAAAATTGGTGAAACTGGAAATGCCTTTGGAAGAAGTTCCGCATTTTCGACAATAAATGGCAAAATTTGGTTATTCATCAAAGCTGCACCGCCATAAGTTCCATTCGTAAAAGTGACTATTCCGACCCCATAATTTGGAAGGATTTTCCAGTCAGAACCAAAGCCGGGTAAACCACCTGAATGTCCAACGCTCGTAATTTGGTTGCAGTTTTTGTCGATTCGCAATCCGTAGCCATAAAACGCAACATTTGTACAAGGTTCACCTGTACCAGTATAGCCACGGTTGCTGAGGCTATTGAAATTCCAAGGAAAATGCATTTCTTTGAGCGAACTCTTTTTCAAAATTGCTGAATTTGGCAAACCAATTTGATAAGCCGCTTGGTGCAGAGCCATGTATTTGGCAAAATCTTCGATGGAAGTCAGTACACCGCCCATGATTCCGTATGCACCGTCGGGTTCGATGGGTTGCTCGATGTATTGCTCACGTAACCAACGGTAGCCCCTAACAAGTTGATTATCTGGCACTTTCGTGTAATCCCAATAGGTGTTTTTCATGCCGAGAGGCTTCCAAATTTTATTGATGACATAGCTTTGGTAACTTTGTCCCGAAACGGTTTTAATGATTTGCCCCAACATTGCAAAACCCATATTGCTGTATTCGTAGGCTACGCCTGGTTCGTTGGAGAACGAAATTCCTTTCTTAAACATCTTCAACATCGTTTCTTCCGAAATCCCCAATTGGCGGTCGCCCCATGGATTGTCTTCGGGGAAACCAGCTGCGTGCGAAAGCAAATGACGTACCGTGATTTCGGGTGAGTCGGGTGAATATTTTTGTCCTTTTAGTTCGGGAATATATTTCCAAACTGGGTCATCGAGTTTGATTTTTCCTGCATCACGTAGCTGTAAAATTGCCACCGAAGCAAAACTTTTCGACATGGAAGCAATGCGATAAATCGACTGATTATCAGCAGTTTTATTGGTTTTGTAATTGACAATGCCACTATTACTTTGATAAATAATTTTGCCATCAAGCATAACCGCATACGCCACACTCGACAAATGACTTTTGACCTTAAAATCTTGAAACTTAGCATCAAGTTCAGGAATTAAAGCCTTGATTTTTTCTTCGGTGCTTTGGGCAAAAATATTTAGGCTGAGAAGTAAGAAAAGGATTAGTTTTTTCATGTTTTGGTTGATGTGAGGTATATCTAAAGAATTAATGAATCAAATTTATTACATCGTTATCATTCAGCCATAAAGGTATATTATTTGGTGTTACCTCTCAAATCTGATTTGTTGAAACATCTATGAATCTAAAAGTTTTAAAAAGATTGAGATTTTGTTTTAGGAGAGGCATCGTTTCTTCATACATTTCTTTTACAATCTCCGGTTTTACCAAATGACCACCCTTTTTATGTCTAATTTCTGCTCTAAGCAAGCAAAACTCAACAGTATTCGTATAAAAAAGAATCAAATGAACAGTGTTTTCAGGATTGAAATTGGCAATAGATTTGAGATAATCGTAGTGCGATTGAAAGCCTAAATTGAGTTCTAAGGCAAAATCTTTTTGAGAAAATAAGAAGTCTCTGATTTGTTGATTGCTTTTCAAAGTGGCTAAATGCTGGTAGTCAACAAATCCATCTTGTCGATATTGGTATGCCGCTAAATCTTGGTCAATGATAGAGACATCAGAAGGTACAAAACGATAAGCACTTGTACTTTTTCCTACACCAGGAGGGCCCGCTATGATATAACTATTCATTGTAAAACTTCAATAGAACCATCTTTGTTCTCTGCAATCGTCACCCCATTTTTTGAGTAAATTAAAGGCTGATTAATTGAAAAAAGGTATTCTCTTATTTCTTTTTCGCCCTGCTCTTGCCAAATTTTCAGCTCTTGGGCTGTCATTTCTGCGGGGCGTTTGGTCATTGTTCCTGTTCTATATTTTATAGTATCTGTGAACATAATTGATAGAATTTACTTGATTTTCCTATGATTTATTAACAAATATATAGAAATTTAATAGCATTACAAAAATAGAATTTAGTTTATCTAAAACCCTGATTTATCCAAACCTTGAGGGGCTTAATTTCGATAAATAACCATTTTTGTTTGGTTAAGTTTTCTGCATTTAGTCACTGTGTCAAACATTTAAGAAAATACAGTTGCAACATATTTGTCGAACGAAGCTTCGGATACGCCTATTGATTTATTGCCATTCAACTCTTCTTTAAAATCTTTAATATTTAATTATGGCAAGAATCAACTTATTCAAAGATTTTACTTTTTCAACTGATATTCGATAAAGAATTTATGGAAAACGCATGGCTTTAGTACCCACCAACATACAGTTTTGGCTCGTTATTTCGGTAGCTTACAAAATTTTATATGTATTATGGCACTAAAATAAATAGTTACTTATAAACTATATATATAATAAATTCAAGAATATTTTGGAAATATATTCTTAAAGTATTGATATACAGGTAGTTATAATATGTAGGTATGTAAAATTAAACAGAAGATTAAAAAAATTTAATCATGCAAAAAGTGCAATTATTAATAATTGCAGTGTTAATTTTGTATAAATATGAAAATCTTGAAAAGAAATATTAGAACAAACCAACACTTTAAATTCAATGAATTGCTGTTGATTTTCAATATTCTTCTATTAATTACTTCTATTTTTTCAAAAGGCACTGACTTTAAATTTGAAAAAGAAAAAGTAAATAGTTGCAGTGTTCATGTAAATCAAAGTAATCTACAGAACAAACTTTTTCAAGTTTCAAGGATAAATCATGAGTCCAATTTATTATTATTATTTATTTCGGCAGAAGTATCAGAAACTAATGATGATGATCAGCATGAGAAAAAAGTCATTGAAAGTGGCTCTCCTTTATTTTTATTACCCTCTTTTAACCATAGTACATTAATAAGTTCGTTTGCTAATTTTAGCTTATCTCTTCAAAAACGAATTAATATCCCCTTTTTTTTACTCCATCAATCCTGGAAGATTCCATCTGCTTAATTGGTTTCTTACACTTCTAATCAGAAATTATCTTTCTCTAAGATTTTTTAATGAATAGTTCAGTTTGAAAATTGTTTTCGAGCAACATACTTATATTCTTAATTTTAAAAATATTTATGAAATATTCAATTATTTCTTTAGCAATCACTGCATTCTATATAGCAGGTTGTAAACACGCTGAGCATACAAAACTAGAAGAATCTGAGTTTGTGGTAAGTAGTCCTATAAAAGTTGACACTTCTATTAACAAAGAATACGTTTGCCAAATCCGAGCTAGTAATCATATCGAATTACGCTCTTTAGAAAGGGGTTATTTGACAAAAATATTTGTTGATGAGGGGCAGCAAGTCAGACAAGGACAAGTAATGTTTCAGATTATGCCATTAGTGTATCAGGCCGAAATGGAAAAGTCGAAAGCTAATGTAGAATATGCTCAAATTGAGTACCAAAACACCAAAATTCTTTCAGATAAAAATATTGTTTCTCCACAAGAGCTTTCCTTATCCAAAGCAAAACTTGACCGCGAAATAGCTGACTTAAAATTATCGAATACCCATCTTGGCTTAACCACTGTCAATGCTCCTTTTAATGGTATAATGGATAAATTCCACATGCGGTTAGGTAGTTTGGTAGAGGAAGGAGAATTGCTCACCACACTCTCAGACAACAGTAAACTTTGGGTTTATTTTAATGTTGCAGAAGCAGAATATTTGGATTACGCCGCCCGTATCAAAAAAGAAGGCCCTCAAAAAGTAAAGCTAATGATGGCAAACAATGAGCTTTTTAATTATGATGGTATTTTTGAAACTATTGAGGCCGATTTTAATAATGAAACAGGAAATATCGCTTTCCGTGCTACATTTCCGAATCCTGATGGTATTTTACGTCATGGAGAAACAGGTACAATTTTATTGCCTGCCTATTTTAAAAATGTTCTTTTGATTCCACAAGAAGCTACTTTTGATATTTTGGACAAAAAATTTGTATTTGTTGTAGATGAAAAAGGCACAGTTCAAACAAGACAAATAACAGTTGGAATTGAAATGCCACATATCTACGTGGTTACGAGTGGCTTGTCTACAAATGATAAAATTATAGTTGAAGGTTTACGCAAAGTTAAAAACGGAGACCATGTCAAAACTAAATTTAAACCTTACAGGACGGTTATTGAAGAGTTGAAAAACCTTCATGCAGAGTAATTTTTAATCTCATCTTAAGCTTTATTGGTTTTGAATAGTGCGACGACTCCTAAACTATAAGGTTTTGACAAAATACATAAATAATGTTTAGCAAATTTATACAAAGACCAGTCTTGGCTATTGCCTTGACACTGGCAATCGTCTTTTTGGGGATATTGGCAATGTTCAATCTCCCTATCTCACAATTTCCTGAAATAGCCCCTCCGAGGGTAAGTATTTTCATTGAGTTTCCAGGTTCAAATGCTGATGTATTGGTAAAATCTACCTTAACCATCATGGAGCGTGCCATCAATGGTGTACCAGGTATGCAATACATGATGTCGGATGCGACAAGTGCCAGCGAAGCTGAGATACAGATTGTGTTCGAACCTGGCACCGACCCAACTATTGCTGCTGCTCGTGTAAAAACCCGTGTGGACCAAGTTTGGGCAAATTTACCGATTTTGGTTCAGCGAGAAGGGGTAATTATTACGCCTGTACAGCCAAGTATGCTCATGTATGTGAATTTTTTTAGTACAAATAAAGATTATGACCAAAAGTTTTTGTTCAATTATGCAGACAATCTGGTTGTTCCCGAATTACAGCGTATTAGTGGAGTAGGCCGTACTGAGATTATTGGTAGTAGAGCATTTGCTATTCGAGTTTGGCTAAATCCTGACAGAATGCGAGCTTATAATATTTCTGCAGAAGAAGTACTCAAAGCTATTGATGAGCAAAGTGTGTTGGCTCGTCCAGGGCGTGTGGGTTTAAGTTCTGGTAAAACTGCTCAATCGCTCGAATACGTTTTTACCTATCAAGGTTGGTATAATAAGCCAGAGCAGTACAATGAAATCATCATTAGAGCTAATGCTGAAGGTGAAATTCTGAAATTGAAAGAGGTAGCCAAGATTGAAGTTGGTAGTGAATTTGTAGATATTTATTCAAACAAAGATGGCTACGCTGCTGCCTCGTTAGTTTTAAAACAAAATCCGGGAAGTAATTCCAATAAAATTATTGCGGAGGTTAAAGCAAAATTGGAAGAACTGAAAAAGAATTTACCACCAGGGATTGATTACGAAATCAACTATGATGTTTCAAGCTTTGTAAATGCTTCAATTGGACAAGTTTTGCATACGCTTTTAGAGGCTTTTATATTGGTTTCTATAGTTGTATTCCTCTTTCTTGGCGATTGGCGTTCTACACTTATTCCTGTTTTGGCAGTGCCTGTTTCGCTCATTGGAGCATTTTTTTTCATGCAACTTTTTGGCGTTAGCATTAACCTCATAACGCTTTTTGCTTTAGTATTGGCTATTGGGGTTGTTGTAGATGATGCCATTGTTGTAGTGGAGGCAGTTCACGTAAAAATGGAAGAGGAGCATTTGTCGCCATTTCAAGCAGTAAAGAAAGTATTAGGCGAAATCTCAGGTGCAATCATTGCCATTACCTTGGTGATGACAGCCGTGTTTGTGCCAGTAGCATTTATGACGGGGCCAGTGGGCGTACTTTATAGGCAATTCGCCATCACTATGGCTTCGGCTATTGTGCTTTCTGGGGTTGTTGCTCTTACACTCACACCTGTATTATGTGCTATGATTTTGAAAAATACACATGGACAAGCTCGAAAAAAGACACTAATTAATATGTTCATTGATTGGTTCAATAAAAACTTTGAGTGGTTATTGGGTAAATACACAAAATTGTTAACGCTAATTGTTAATCGTAAGGTGGTGACCTTTGCGGTATTGATAGTTTTTGCATTCGGAATTATAGGAGTCAATACTGTTCTACCTGGTGGTTTCATACCTGGTGAAGACCAAGGACAAATTTATGCGATTATTCAAACGTCTCCCGGAACTACTCTCGAACGTACAAATGCTATCTCTCTAGAATTACAAAAAATAGCCAAAGGCATTGAGGGCGTGAAATCTGTAACTGCCATGGCAGGTTACGAAATTCTGACCGAAGGGCGTGGCTCAAATGCAGGTACTTGCTTAATAAATCTCAAAGATTGGTCAGAAAGACATGAATCTGTGAAAGAAATTATGGAAGAATTAGAAAAAAAGACACAGAATTTAGGAGCAGTTATCGAATATTTTGAACCACCAGCTGTTCCTGGTTATGGTGCTTCATCGGGTTTTGCGGTTCGATTATTGGATAAAAGCAGTGATGTGGACTACCAAAGACTAGATGAAGTAAACAAAGATTTTCTGGCGGCTTTGAAAAAACGAAAAGAATTAACAGGCTTGTTTACCTTCTTTTCGGCAAATTATCCTCAATATGAAATAAAAGTAAATAATTTACTGGCGATGCAAAAAGGGGTTTCGGTGGGTGCAGCTATGGAAAACCTAAACATTATGATTGGTAGTACCTACGAGCAAGGCTTTGTACGATTCAATAATTACTACAAGGTATATACGCAGGCCGACCCTGCTTTCAGAAAAGACCCCGCAGATATTTTGAACATGTTTGTAAAAAATGACAAAGGTGAAATGGTGCCTTACTCAGCTTTTATGACCATTACAAAAACACAAGGACCCAATGAGATAGAAAGATATAATTTATATACATCAGCTCTTACAAACGGAGTACCTGCACCAGGCTATACTTCGGGCGATGCCATTAAGACAATTCGTGAGGTAGCTGAAGCTACCTTGCCCAAAGGCTACGACATTGCTTGGGAAGGACTATCATACGATGAAGCTCGTCGAGGAAATGAAGCAATCATCATTTTTATTGTGGTACTGTTTTTTGTTTATTTGGTTTTAGCAGCACAATATGAAAGTTTTATCATGCCCTTGGCTGTTATTCTTTCTTTACCGCCTGGTATTTTTGGCTCATTTTTAATGCTAAAAGGAATGGGCTTAAGTAATGATGTATTTGCTCAAATTGGTTTGATTATGCTTACGGGCCTTTTGGGTAAAAATGCTGTGTTGATTGTAGAGTTTGCCATTCAAAAACGTAACGAAGGTTTGACAGTGCTCGAAGCTGCCATTGAGGGTGCAAAGCAACGTTTTAGACCTATTCTGATGACTTCTTTTGCATTTATTGCAGGTTTAATACCGCTCGTTAGAGCTCATGGTGCAGGTGCAGTGGGGAATAAAACCATTGGTTCATCTGCTATGGGTGGGATGTTGTTCGGAACAATTTTTGGTGTACTTATTGTACCAGGATTGTATTACGTTTTCGGTACAATGATTGATGGAAGAAAACTTATCAATGATGAATCTGTAGTGCCATTGACCGAAGATTTAGTAGGCCAAGATTCCGAAGTTGAGGTAAGCAAACTTAAAAGATTAATTTCAAAATTTTTGAAAAAAAATGGAAAATAAAACAATAACGAAATTCAGTCTCTTTTTGATTTTTATCATTGGACTGAATAGTTGCAAAGTAGAAAATTTGCCAATCAAAGCTGTTACTAGCTCATTGCCAGAAAAATTTCAACTTAATGGAGATTCTACTAAGACTGAAAATATTCTTTGGAGAAATTATTTTAGTGATAGTAAGCTCGCCGACCTCATTGACGAAGCCCTCAAAAACAACCAAGAGTTAAATATGATGCTTCGTGAGATTGAGATTAGTAGAAATGAAATCATGGCAAGAAAGGGAGAGTATCAGCCTTTTGGTTTTTTATCTGCAGGTTTGGGTGGCGAAAAATCGGGACGATATACCCTCAACGGACTTGGGGAGGAAGATTTAAAGACAAGAACTGACAAAGTGCCTCATTTTTTGGGTGACCAAATGGCTATGGCCAACTTTTCATGGGAAATAGACGTTTGGAAGAAACTCCATAATGCCAAAGATGCTGCCGCCAAAAGGTATTTGTCTGGAATTGAAGGTAGAAATTTTGTGATAACAAACCTCATTGCCGAGATAGCCAACTCATATTACGAATTGGTAGTGTTGGACAATCAGTTGGAAACTGTACAACAAAATATCGCTATTCAGAAAGATGCCCTCGAAATGGTAAAGTTGCAAAAAGAAGCCGCACGAGTGAATCAGTTGGCAGTAAATCGATTTATGGCACAGGTGTTAAACACTGAAAATCTAAAATATGAGATTCAGCAGCAAATCATAGTGACCGAAAACCGAATCAATTTCTTGGTAGCAAGAAATCCTCAGCCAGTCAGGCGTAACTCTGCCAATCTCAATAATATTCAATTTTTGAAGATTTCTGCTGGAATTCCATCGCAGTTACTGAGTAATCGTCCGGATATACGTCAAGCAGAACAAGAATTAGAGGCTGCAAAATTGGATATTGCCGTGGCAAGAGCCTCATTTTATCCTAATATTACGCTTCGTGCAGGTATAGGTTTTCAAGCTTTTAATCCGATTTATTTAATTAATCCTAAATCAATCGCCATTAACCTTTTAGGTGATTTAGTTGCTCCCTTAATCAACAAAAATGCGATTAAGGCAAATTATTATAACGCCAACGAAAGGCAAATTCAGGCAGTATTTAAGTATGAACAAGTAGTCTTGAATGCACATTTGGAAGTAATGAATCAACTATCAGGTAATAAAAATTATGCTGAAAGTTATGCGACAAAATCAAATCAAGTAGAAATTTTAAGTAACTCTATCGAGATTTCTAATAGCCTTTTTAAATCAGCACGGGCCGATTATACAGAGGTTTTGCTGACACAGCGAGAGGCTCTCGAAGCAAAAATGGAATTGTTGGAGATTAAGAAAAAACAGTTAAATGCTGAGGTAAATATTTATAAAGCTTTAGGAGGTGGTTGGAAACGATTATTTTAGTGCTTTTTGTAGCTTATTAAAAAATCATAAAATATTGATAATAAATGAGTGGTAAGTAAAGAATACCCAATAGGAGTTAAGTAACGGTAGATTATTTTCTACCAATATTTAGCCCCTAAAGGGGTAATTCTTAAAATATTTAAATAATTTTTTATCCTAAAATAGTTTTACAAAAAAAGTAAGGAGTCTGTGGTCTAAAGTCCACACTAATATGAAATACTGACAATCAGTTTTTTATGAAAAAACAAATTTGTCGATTAAATATACCCAACTACTTAATTGTCTTTAAATTCATTTTTTAGCTTTTTAAAAATCTCCTCGTTCAATTGATAATTAAATATTCTTTTGTCAGTACTTGAGGGGTTTCTTTCGATAGAATTTTCAAAATTATACATCATTTTTAACTTCAAATTCAATGATTTAATAAATTCATGCCTTAATTTTCTTTGGTTGTCAACATTTTTATCATTAATTTCTAATAAGGCACTGATTTGTTCAGAGCTTATACCACCTTTTTCATAGTTTTTCATCAAAACTTTAATCATTTTGATTTCTAAGCTATTCAAGGCGTTTGAACCCAAAAAAACATACTTTTTAATGTTCTTATGATTAAAGAACTTAAGATAAATGATGAAGGAAACTAACACTAAGCCAATTCCTGTAGCTATTAATAAAATCCAAAAATTATTGTTCTCCGCTTCATACAATTTGCCAATATATTTGGCTTGTTTTTTAGTTTCTTCAATAGAAATAGCAATCTTTTGTCTTTCGTTTCTATTTCCAGTGTTGAAAACTTTATAGCTAAATAAAGAATCTTCACGCACATATTCATCTTCTATTTTATCAGGAATTCCTATATGAAACAACCTTTTATTGTCAATCCATTGATATACTTCATTTAAAAAAGGATCAATTATCAATAAGTTATAAAAACGTTTGTTTCCTATTCTTAAAATAAAGTATTTTCCATTCCAATGGAAGTATCGAACCTGCCTATTTGGTTCATCAATATTTCTTAATAATGGTTGTACTATTTCCCCCAGTTTATACCATTTATTATCTTTGAATTTATATTCATAAAATCCATAATCGATGGTCATATTTCCTGAATTTTCTGAATCACTTACATAAAAGTTGAGGCCTGTAAGGAATGAATCTGTTTTTTTTACATATCCCGATAAACCCTTATAAATAGATTTGGGTGCATCATTTAAAAAATTTATAGCATCCCATTCGTTTCTGTTAGCTTGATAATAAACAAATAAATTATTTGTTCTAAATAAGCCGTAGCCTCCAACTGAATAGATTGTTTTGTTTCTTATAAATCTGGTACTTCTACAATTAAATCCTCCAAAGTAGGTTTTATCGATTCGCTCCAGTAGTAGCGTTTGATAGTTGAATTGATACACTTGGTTCGTACATTCATTCAGTAGGTAAACCAAGTTTTTATCATCCGAATTTAGACATATAATCTCATCTCCAGCAAGAATGTCTTTTTCCTGAATATTTTTTAATTCAGCCTTGCCAATTTCTTGCCATTCATTTGAATTTGATGATTTTTCAAGAACACTCTTTTTGATATCGATTCTATAAACACTCTTTTTTTCTATATCCAACCATCTTAATGATTGAGCTTTTGCAGAGAAAGAAATAAACAATAAAAGACAGTAGATATTTACGATTTTCATTTAAAATGCCAAGTAAAATATCGGTGAAAATACAGTACTGATGATTATAATGCAAATTTTATAGGCTATGATTTTGAAACAATAAACTTTTGACCAACTCATTCAACCGACAAATTGCTTGGTGATTGCATTGATTTATTTAGGTTGAAGTTTTCGTATTTTCCTGTATATTAAGACGTGGATTCAATTCTCAAATGCGATTTTTGTTTTTTTGCTATTCTATTGGAGTTCTAAAAACATGCTCAGGAAACTTTGCCCTTGAAGTCATTCTAATTGTCTTTAAATTCTTTTTTTAGTTTTTTAAAAATCTCCTCGTTCAATTGATAATCATAAATTCTTTTGTCAGTACTTGAGGGGTTTCTTTCAACAGAATTTTCAAAATTATAAATCATTTTTAACTTCAAATTCAATGATTTAATAAATTCATGCCTTAATTTTCTTTGGTTGTCAATATTTTTATCATTAATTTCTAATAAGGCACTGATTTGTTCAGAGCTTATACCACCTTTTTCATAGTTTTTCATCAAAACTTTAATCATTTTGATTTCTAAGCTATTCAAGGCGTTTGAACTATAAAAAACATACTTTTTAATGTTTTTACCTTTAAAGAACTTGTTATAAATAACGAAGGAAACTAACACTAAGCCAATTCCGATAGCTATTAATAAAAGCCAAAAATTATTATTCTCCGCTTCATAAAATTTACCAATATAAGTAGCTTGTTTTTTAGTTTCTTCAATAGAAATAGCAAACTTTTGTCTTTCGTTTCTATTACCTGTCGTGAAAACTTTATAGCCAAATAAAGAATCTTCATGTACGTATTCGTATTCTAATTTTTCAGGAATATTTATATCAAATAGCCTTTTCTTGTCAACCCAATGATATACTTCATTTAAAAAAGGGTCTATTATGATTAAGTTATTAAATTGTTGGTCAAATATTCTAAAAACAAAATATTTTCCATTCCAATGGAAGTACTGAAATTTTTTTACTTTATGGTTTCTTATTAATGTCTGATTTATTTCCCCGAGTTTATACCATTTATTTTCTTTGAATTTATATTCATAAAATCCATAATCAATGTAGCTTTTTCCTGAATTTTCTGATTCACTTAGAAAATCGTTATAGCCCGTAAGGAATGAATCTGTTTTTTTTACATAACCAGATAAACCCACAAAAATAGATTTAGGTGCATCATTTAAAAAATTAACAGCATCCCATTCGTTTCTGTTTGCTTGATAATAAACAAATAAGTTATTTGTTCTATACAAGCCATACCCTCCAACTGAGTAGATTGTTTTATTTCTTATAAACTTTGTACTTCTACAATTAAATCCTCCATAATAAGTTTTATCGATTCGTTCCAAAAGTAGCGTTTGATAGTTGAATTGATATACTTGATTTGTACAACCCATTAATAAGTAAACAAAGTTTTTATCGTCCGTATTGAGACATGTAGTCTCAGCACCTTCAATTACGTCTTTTTCTTTAATATTTTTTAATTCGACCTTGCCAATTTCTTGCCATTCAATCGAATTTGATGATTTTTCAAGAACACTCTTTTTGATATCGATTCTATAAACACTCTTTTTTTCTATATCCAACCATCTTAATGATTGAGCTTTTGCAGAGAAAGAAATAAACAATAAAAGGCAGTAGATATTTGCGATTTTCATTTAAAAGGCCAAGTAAAATATCGGTGAAAATACAGTACTGATGATTATAATGCAAATTTTATAGGCTATGATTTTGAAACAATAAACTTTTGACCAACTCACTCAACCGACAAATTGCTTGGCGATTGATTTGATTTATATAGGTTGAAGGGTCGAATCAGTTAACAGTTCAGCGAATCATTCAAGGTATGAGTTAGCTTATAAAGCCTTATATTTTATATTTTTTGGCAGCTGTTTATCTTATTTAGCTTGAAATATCAAAGCATAATCAGTCTTTCTACTCAAGAATAAATAATTTAAGCTATTATGAAAAAACATAAGCCTTTTGAACAACACATTTGCCATATATACAATATAATAGTCTGATTATCAATAAAATAGATAATGTATTTTTATCGAATATTTTCGTTTCAGTACTTAATATGCTCATTTTAAAAATCTGTGAAAGTACATTATAACGGTTATAATGTAAATTTTGTAGGAAGTTTTTTTGTAACAACATATATTTCGCAAAATAGTGAATCGGTAAAATGTTGGTCAGTGTTTGAATTGCTTCAATTATGTTGCATTTTTCAATTGATTACTAGTTCAGCTAAACATTACATTTATTCAATTATTTTTTTCAACAAGATATTTTATCGTTTTTTTTTAATTATTGCTTGCTCTTGCTCTTGTGTCCAAGTTCAAGAAACGGCACAGCAAAAAAACAAACAAGAGAAATTCCAAAGAACAATTTTGATAGTTCCCAAAAGATATTTCGCAATATAAAAAAGCTAAAGTTGAGACCAGAAACAACTTTAAAAAACGGGGCGAAATCTGAAAAGCCAAATGAGTAAGAATTTAAAAACCAACAAACATATGTTTTGTAAAAATTGTGGAAATCAAATAAACCCAAATGCTGTAGCCTGTTTAAGTTGCGGATGTGATCCAAGAATGGGCAACAAACATTGCAACAGTTGTGGAGTGGAAACTAACGCCGAGCAGGTAATTTGCATAAAATGTGGGGTTGCACTTAAAAATCAATCACTATTTTATGACGATGGAAAAACAGTGGCAATAATTGCGTACTTAACATTAATTGGGTTTATTATATCTATTATTCAACATGGTTCTAATAAAACTAAATTAGGTGCTTATCATCTGAGACAAGTTCTAGGTTTTATGATAACCGGTCTAGGTTTAGGTCTATTATTATTAATATTAGCATCACCGATTGCTGATATGAGCTATCGTAGTGCAGCCAAGTATGCTGGGTTCATTGGTATAGTTTCATTTATTGTTTGGATAGGGCTATTAATTTGCATTATTATTAGTTTCATAAATGCCGTAAATGGAAAAGAAAAACCAGCTCCATTATTTGGAAAACTATACGAGAAGTGGTTTTCTAATATTTTTAATTAACCAACTTATAAAAACAGCTTCAGGAAATTGACGGTTTAGAATTAAAACAAAGTTTTTTACTTCAAAATCATCAACTTCCCTATCATCAAATTCCAATAAGTAAATTTATAAAACACAAGTAAAAAGTTAGTGAATCGCTGCCAAGATGATTTCAAACTTCTTGGCGGCTACTTCTGACGAAAAACAAAAAAGTTGAGTCTAGAAACAACTTTAAAAAACGGGGCGTATTCTGAAAAGCCTATGAGTAGGAGATTAAAACTTAAAAAATGAAAAAAATACTATTTGTTGTACTAATTCTCCAATCAAATCTGACTTTTTCACAATCAAAAAAAGCACAAATTGAACAATTTAAGGTAAGTGTAGATAGCTTAAAAAATGTACTTGAAAATGAAAGGAATGTAAATTTAAAAAAAGTTCAAGAACTAAATGCAGCAAATGTAAATTTTGAAAATCAAATTAGTTTATTGAAAACAGAAGTTAAAGAAGCCACAAATAATCTAAATCAAAAGCAATTAGAAATTGATCAATTAAAAAACAATTTGAATCTGAATTTAGCTGAGATCAATAGTTTAAAAAGTACACTTGAAAATGAAAGAAATTCAAATTTAAAAAAAGTACAAGGACTAAATGTGGCAATTGTAAATTTTGAAAATCAAATTAGTTTATTGAAATCCGAAATTAAAGATGCTGTAAATAATCTAAATCAAAAACAGTTAGAAAATGCTCAATTAAAAGCAGACATAAATCTGAATTTAGCTGAAATCACTAACTTAAAAATACAATCTTTAAATACAAGAGATAGCCTTAATATTATCTCTAATGAACTGAGAAAAATCAAGACGACTACACAAAGCACAAACTCGGTTCAAACTATTAAAATAGGCGACCAGGAATGGATGGCGGAGGATTTAAAGATAACTGCATACAATAACGGAGATCCTATCTATGAGGCAAAACAAGAAAAACAGTGGAAAGATTGTGGTGACAAAAAGAAAGGTTGTTACCGTAAACTGAGCAATGGAACTTTTGTATACAATGGTTTTGCTCTAAATGATAAAAGAGGCATATTTCCTTCAGGCTTTATTCTACCAAAATATGAACAATTTAATCAACTGATAAAATTCCTAGGTGGAGGTAACACGCAAGAGGGCAAAGCAGTAAAATCATTAGCAACTTATCCGATTTATCTTGAAAAAGAGGATGAAAAAAATGGGGGTCTCGTAGGCGTTGAAATAAAAACAAATGGAAAGTCTGGATTCAAAGCAAAAAAAGGTGGCTTTGTATATGATCACGGATCTTTGGATAATGAAGGGGAATGTTCTTACTGGTGGACATCATCTATTGAGGGAGAAGGAACAAAAGCATTCGATATTGGTTATTGTTCAAATGATATAGGTGGTGGATGTTGTAGTTTTTCATCAAGCTTTGGCTTTGCAGTACGTGCCATAAAAAAATGAAATCAGCTCATAAAACCAGCTTCAAGAAATTGACGGTTTAGCATTAAAACAAAGTTTTTTGCTTCAAAATCGCCAACTTTTTGTAGTAGCAAACCTTTTAAGGTTGGTTTTAAAAATACAATTTAAAAATAAGTAAATCGCTGCCAAGTTGATTTCAAACTTCTTGGCTGCTAATTCTGACAAAAAATAAAAACTGGGGTTCAGAAACCACAAAAAAATAGGGCAAAACCCGAAAAGCCTATGAGTAGGGGGAAATTTTAAACAAAAATGAAATGGAAAATCAAACAGAAAAAAAATGGTATCAAAAACCAACTGGTATAATAATTCTCTTAATTTTTTTCTTCCCTGTTGGACTTTATCTAATGTGGAAGAACGAATTATGGACAAAACAAATAAGGTGGGTTGTAAGTGCTGCAATAGTAATTGTTGTGATAGCTAATGCAAACAATAATAATTCAGATAATAGTAACTATCAATCAGATTTTAGCAGAAATAATAATAATCAAAATTGTATTGGAAATCAAGATTGCATTTCCAAAATAAGAGAAAATTTTAGCAATACTGGGAAAACAATTTTAGGAGAGGAGTATATTGGTAATGGTAAGTTCGGTATTTCCTTTATGGATAGTCAACATCCAGGAGCTGCTTATAATGCTACAGTGTCATCAGATTGCAATTGTAATATCATCAATAGTGATGTTTCTACTATCAGATAAATGGTAATTTTAACAATCGAGAAAAAGTTAGAATTTTTTTTGAGAATTGTTAGTATGAAATGATTAAATAAAATAACATCACCCCAGAAAAGTTTCATTTTAAAAATAAATTATATTATGAAAAATATACTATTCATTTTTTTTGTCTGCCTTACAATTTCATCATGTACAAATACTTGTAAGGATGTAAACGGCGAATTTTCACAATTATCTACAAGCATTAGATACACTGATTTGACTAGATATAAATTCAGCGGAAGTAGTGTACAGTTAATGGCTATTTCAAAAACAGGAAATCAAGATTACAAATTAGTTAGTTCACCACAAGAAGGAAGCTTTAAAGTGGATGGCGAAAAAGTTATTGCGAATTTTGGTGGATCTGATGTAACACTAAATATAAACAGAAGTTCTGAGGGCTGTATAGAATCTTTATCGAATGATTTTGGTACATATATAAAGAAGTAAATTTAAACTCCTTTTGACCTCATATATGAAGCAGAATTTGTCGAGTAAGAGCATTTGCAAGCATAGTTTCGACCATTTCACAGCAAACTGAAGCTAAGGGGTTTTAATGTTGGGTACAAACTAAAAATTTTAAAAATACAGCATTTTTCAAATGCGGACTTTAATAAGTAAAAAAATAAACATAATCTAAAACTTTAAAAAAATGATAGAAAAGCTAAGTAATCCCAAAAAGTTAATTGCAATCACAACATTTGGTTTGTTTTTGTTTTTAGCAGTTGCATGTGGTAAAAGTCGTAATGAAAGTAGTAATACAAAAAAATATGAATCAACCACTCCTAGTTTTACCTGCAAAAATTGTGGAAATAACAAATTTCATTATCATGAAACTGTGACAGATATGAAAGTTTGTAACTCTTGTGGATTCGGGCAATAATTAAAACTTTTAAACAATGTTGCAAAGGCTAGTTAATACCTCGTTCTCTGATGCCTTTGTATCAACTGCACACACCGAATGATTGAAAGATTAGCCGAACCTTCTCGCTTTATTTGAGATCACTAAGGCAAACTGGGAATGTATTGTAAAATTAAAAAGCTAAAGTTGAGTCCAGAAACAACTTTAAAAAACGGGGCGTATTCTGAAAAGCCTATGAGTAGGAAATTAAATTCTAAAAAAATGAGTAATAATGCAGTAGCCACCCCAAGGCAAACATACACACTTAATTTTCCAAAAAAAGAGGTTGAAAATAAAATAAAATATTTGTGTGAAAAACTACCTACGTATAATTTTCTAAATCAAAATGACACATTGAATTCAATTCGAGTTGAAGCAAAAGGAGCTTTTCTGAGTCAACACTTAGATTTTCGGTTTCAAAATGCAGATGAAAGTACATGTTTATTTGAATTAGAAGTTTCAAAGTCTACTGGCGGAATGACAAATGATGACAGTATATTAAAAGCAAAGAAAAACATGGACGAATTCATGGAGTATCTTACAAAATGTCTCGGAGGTTATGAAATTACAGAAGATGATATTATTAAATTGAAAAAAAGTCAAACAAATAGTATGATATTTTATGTCATTGCAATAATTATAATCATTTGGTTTTTCTTTGGAGGTGGATTAGAAATGTTAATCTAATAAATTCCGTGCCATCAGGGTCTTCGGCACGAGACCCTGATGGCATTGGTTTGTCTTGTCATAAAAAAGGAGACACTTATGGAACCTAACCCCAGATGGGCTTAATATCTGTAGAAAGAAACAACCTCAATACTCAAATCAAGTCCCATCGGGGCGACCATCATACGG
>Ga0114967_10000114_pt1 | contig 65637 bp, 61 predicted proteins | sample M_130628_MF_Meta_FD_92639 | JGI IMG/M metagenome (GOLD analysis project Ga0114967, IMG submission 92639) | Freshwater microbial communities from Lake Montjoie, Canada to study carbon cycling - M_130628_MF_MetaG | ecosystem: Environmental > Aquatic > Freshwater > Lake | place: Lake Montjoie... | reverse complement strand
GCTCATCCGCCACGGCGGAGGCTAGCGCAAGGGTGATTCATATTTAATGGGGATGTAGCTCAGTTGGCTAGAGCGCTTGACTGGCAGTCAAGAGGTCGTGGGTTCGAATCCCATCTTCTCCACCCTACGGGAAAGCACACCAAATTCGGTGTGCTTTTCTTTTTTTGGCCCTCTAGAACCCTTGATATTACTGAAGATTAGCTCAACCGCCGGATTCAATTCTACGGTTCGAACTGATTTTTTTTCAAATACCAACTTTTTGGGAAATATCGAACCAATCAACCTGCGTTTATGCGCTACATCGCTCTGTTTGTATAGGTTTGAAAGCGATGAAAGGGTTCGAACTGTCTTGTCAAGTTTTTGATCAAGATTAAGAATTTCACTGTGCGATTTGAGGTGTTCAATATTCAATCGATGAAGGGTTTCATCGTTCTCTTTTTTCATTGTACGATATTCCTCAGGGGTAATTTCACCATCAAGCATCAAGCTTCGCGCATTGATGTTCCGTTGATTCAGTCGCTCAATTTCGCGTTGAATCGCATCCAATTCTGCCTTGTTAGAGCGGTTCTGTTCGGCGTACTTTTTCTTCATTATTTCGGCGAGCAATTTAAGCGGCCCCTCATCGAATCCGAAGGAATTAAGCAGTTTTTCAAAGGCTTTATTCACATCTTCTGCTTTGTGTCGTTCATTACAGCCCCCTGAACAATGATAATAACTATAATATCCATTTCTACCTTTTGATGTCGAAGCGGTTAATGTTCTTTGGCATGTAGAACATATTAAAAAACCTCTTAAAGGGAATTCTTCGCGGATGGTTTTGAATTGCGGTGGGACTTTTCTTTTTCTACCCTCGATAACATCTTGGCACGCATAAAATATGCGCTCTTCAATGATTCCTTCGTGAATTCCATTAACCCATTGGTCTGGTTCACTTTTGTAAGCTGGGACCAATACTTTACCGATGTAGGCCTTATTTCGGAGTAAATTCCAAAACGCATTTTTACTAGACTTCATTCCTAGACGGTTGTATTTTTTCCGAAGTTCCTCTGCAGTGTACAAGCCCGTCGAGAAATCCAGGAACGCTTTCTTAACTAATTCTTCTTGAAGTCCACCTTCTGGAATGATGATGGGTTTATTGAAATGATCCCTTGAGATTCGATAACCTAAGGGTCTCGATCCCATCCACCTCCCCTCTTTTTTTGCACGACGCATTCCATGAAATACATTTAACGCTCGGCGATCATTATCCACTTCAGGGGTGGTAAGGTAAATGGCTAATAATACTTTTTGCTCAGGCACTTCAAGATCAAGCGGTTGTTCCATGGCCCTTGCCTCTACCCCTAACTTATTAAGTTTTGAAAGTTCTGCGTAGGCTTCGGGAGCATTTCGAGAAAATCGATCCCACTTCAAGAAATAGATATAATCTACTTTCCCCTTATTCGCCTTGAGGTACTTCATGATTTTTTGCCATTCCGGACGGTCAAACGACTTCCCACTTTCATCATCATGATAGAAACCAACCACATTGATGTTTTTCTGTTCGCAATGACGAATTAACTTGTCTTTTTGGTCAGCGGGACTATACCCATTGTTTTGTTCATCCGTGGAAACCCTGGTGTAAAGGATCGCATTCTTGTTCATAATCGTCTATTTTTTATCAATCGCTATTATTTGATCGGCCAACAAGACTAACCATTCGCTCATTGCGCGAATTTCTTCATCCGTTTTTCCAATTGCGCTTTTGCCGAGTAATTTTCTACATTTTTCAATAGTAAACATTTTTTAATTGAAACCAACCGAAAGCCCTTTCCTGGGGTTTAAGTTCTTTTTTCACGTTGAGCCGCTTCACGGGTCTATAATCTTCTTGTGTTTTTCACATATATATGTTTGTCATTACGATATTTCAAGGTTACTTCGTCGTACATTTTCATACCAAAAATCTTTTGAAGGCGTGTGGCTTGCTCTAGCTTGACATCTTCGGTTTTCGTTCCTTCAATGATGAAATCTTCATTATTCATTCCTTTAATGTGAATGGAATCATATTCTCCAGATCTAATGGCAAGAATCAACTTCATTTCTTTAGAGGTAATGAAGCCCCAATAGTTTAAATTTGGTAAATTATCAAAAACACCCATAAACTCTTCTACCAGATGATTAATGTGTATGTATGCGTGGGATTTACTCAATAAATCATTCGTTGAAAACAATTCAGATGTAAGAGGATCATCCGGCATATAGATGGAGAATTCATATTGTACATTTTCCTTGGTAAAAACTATGGCAGTCAAACGGTCAAACAATAAACATCCATGAATATAAATCCCTAACATAGACAGCGTCAATAGTTCTCCGGATTCGCGAAGCTCTTTTTCATGCGATAAAACGTACTTTACTAGCTCTACATGTTTGGCTGCACGATCTGGTGAATAGTTGAATTGGTTTATAAGTTCGTCTTCCAAGGTATCAATTTGATCTGCTGCTAATTGCGTAAAGTCACTAAACAAAAAGCCCTTTAGCTCACGTAAGGAATCAATTGGGATTCCAAAATCTCGAGCGGATTGAATAATTCGTACCCAAATGAACTCGTATATGTTTAGGCGAACCCAAGTACGCTTGTCATCTTCCTCCGTATTACCCCAATCAATTAGTCCTTCTTCCTTCCAATGATAGAAATTGCGACGTTTAACGTTTGTTAAACGAAGTGAGGCCATACGATCCGCAATATTGGGGTATTCCTTTTGGATTTTTTGAAAATGCTCGTCGTTTACAAATTCCCTTAAAATTTTTTCCATAATTAAAATTATTACGTAACAAATCTTTAAATTTGTTACGTAAACATACTTAAATTATTTGAATATGAATTCAATTATGGATAAAAAATTGTTTAGAATTCAAAAACGCGGCATAAATATGCCTATAGATTTCACTAGCCCCTATTATCGGATGTGCCCGAAATGCGAATTTGAATTCATGACCACTAACAGCCAGGACGTGTATTGCTGCGATAAATGCAAGGACGATTTCAATAATGATATACGAAAGATGCGGAATCAGGAATTAAAAAATAACGCTAACAAAATACCAACTACAGTAGATCCGAAGGTAAATGCCGAAACGCGTATTAACAATCTGCGAATTTTGGAATCATTTATTGGGGAGCACCTATTGGAAACCATCGTGGCGCTGGATGAATTAAACGATGCTGGATATGATTTTGAGGCATTCGACATGAGGCATGATATGTACCAACCGCAAGGAATGCTAAACCGATATAATGTCCAGATAGGCTCATTCATTATCACTTATTACAGCGAGCAAGAAATTAGAATTGAAAACCTAAAAAACAAACCATTATGAATCCAAGTGACTTACAAAAAATTTTCGGGCCTCCGTTAAGGACCTTCACCTCCCCTGCAAAATTCAACCAAATAAGCATCGGAAAAATAGCCGTTGCATGTTTGGTAGGTTATGTAGCTTATCGAGGTATTCGATCCATACTTGATGATTTTGTTAGAATTGACTAATATTCTTAAATTTCGAAATTAACCTAGGTTACCGAAAAACAACCTTGTCAACTGTCGCATCTCCAACTTTCCCCTGACAACTCAGGTCATAGGCTTGTGGTTTCGCTTGGTTTTGTGGTTCTTTGTGTACTAAGACCAATAATAAATGGGCAAATTCTTAAATCCAAAAGATCTCAAGGCTAATCTTTACCGAATCTTTAAAGAAGCTGAAGAGGAAATTATTATCATCTCTCCATTCATTCAACTTTCGGATGAACTAAAAACCCTGTTAAAACCCAAACAAAAAATCCACGACTTTCACATTACCATTCTTTACGGTAAAAATGAAAAAGATCCAACGAAAAGTTTGAACCCAAAGGATTACGAGTTCTTCAAACAATTCTCAAACCATGAAATCTTTTATAATGCTAACCTTCACGCTAAGTATTACGCAAATGAATTGGAGTCTATCATTACCTCACTGAATCTGCATCAGTTTTCATTACAAAACAATATTGAGGTAGGTACACTTCTTAAAAAACCTGTAATTTCTTTTACTAGTTTAATTACGGGAACTGAAGATTCCGATGCCTTTAATTACTTCGATAAGGTATTAAGCAAGAGTGACCCCGTGCACATAGCAGAAAAGGGATCGAGGTACAAATCAAGTACGGTTATTGTTGACAATGCCCGCGTTTTTCTTAATGGGGCGAAAACTTCCGGTTATTGCATTCGTACAGGCGAAAAAATTCCTTTCAACCCTGAAAAACCATTTTCAGCCAAAGCGTTTGCCGAATGGTCGAAATATAAAAACCCACACTACAAAGAAAATTACTGCCATCAATCCGGCGTGAAGTCCTTCGGGAAGACCTGCTTTGCGAAACCGGTGATGGAGGGAAAATAGAACCATTATTCACTTCAAGACTTAAAAAAAGTAAAACAACTTAACTACCATGAACTTCAATTCATCTATTAAAGAAGACATAACAGGTTCTATTGAAATAGAAAATCCTATGATAAAATATTTACCCCTAAAAGACGAATTTCCGCTCAATACTGATTACACCAAATACATCACCAAAATAGACCTTTACAAAATAAAAATCAGAAAAACAATTTAATCAAAAATTACTTCGGAGGATATTGGGGCAATAACGGTTCGGTGTTATTTATCAATGAAAAAGGAGATCTTGATTTTGAGGGGTCTTGCCGAGCAGATATTGGATTTTCCGTAAAGTGTTTCAAAAATGATTACTCATTAGGATATAAATATTTTGAATTGAACAATACATTTTGGTCAGCAAATCACCTAAACGTTACGAATTTCAGAAATGGAGACACAATTTTAGAGGCTAATTCTGATGAAGCATGGGAAAATGCGGGTGGATAATGTACCTGAATTTATTGCCGAAAGGATCTCTGATTGGTGTAAAAACAACAACATGGAACTCACCTTCATTCAACCAGGGAAACCTGCTCAAAACGGCTATATTGAACGTTTTAATCGAAGCTTTCGAGAGGAAGTACTCAGCATGAATTTATTTACCTCGATTGACACATTTAGAACTACTGCACACCAGTGGTTATTCATGTATAATGACAAAACACCTCATGCCTCTCTTTCTAATCTTTCTCCTCGTAATTTTCTTTTAAAGCACTGTAAAGAGGAATTTGAGGATTCTTTGTTTCCTACTTTTCAAATAGATAACTAACTTAGTACTAACATTTAACCCTGGAACTCTATCTATAACTGTTACTGTTCAGGGGAAGCTTACCATTTGTAACAATAATTTAATGAAAACATATTCATGAAAATAATTGAATCAGACATAGTTTATTTAAATCCTGATCTTGGAATGTTTGAATCTATTAGAGATATGGGATATTCTGTAGAAAATGCTATTGCTGACCTTATTGACAATAGTTTAGCTGCAAAATCAACTCAAATTCATGTTGATATTGTATTCGACAAAGGCAATTCATACATCAGAATTGAAGATAACGGAACCGGTATGGATAGAGATCGTTTAAATGATGCTCTTACATTTGGAAAAAAAATAAAATCAACTAGGGATTCAGATGACCTCGGAAGATTCGGATTAGGATTAAAAACTGCTTCCCTGTCCCAAGGGAAGCGTTTAAGCGTCAAAACTGCGATTAACAATAAAGAAGAAATTGGTGTTTGGGATACGGATTTCGTTACTAATATCGTTAAAGGATGGGCAATAAAAACACAACCCTTTGAATCAACAATTGATTTGCTTGAAAAAACGTTGGTCTGTGAATCAGGAACTATTATTGTCATCGAATTATTAGATAAATTATTAAATGAAAAAGCTGAAGATTCAGATTTATTTTACAAAAAAATTGATGCCGTCGGTGATCATCTTTCATTAATTTTTCACAGATACATCCAGGGTTATTTAGTTGAAAAAACAGATATTTTTTATCAAGGAAATCAATTAAAACCAATTGATCCGTTTGCCTTCAGTAAAATAACAATCAAAGGCGAAGGTAAATATTATAATAACTCTGTTGTTGTAAAAGCTTATATTTTACCTCATGAGAGTAAAATGTCTAAAGCAGATCTTAAAAAAGCGAGTCTTGAAAATGGTTTCACTTTTAATCAGGGATTCTATTTATACCGAACGAATAGATTAATTATCTGCGGTGGATGGCTCAACATGGGTGACGATATGAAATCCGTAGAACCAACAAAACTCTGCAGAATAATGGTCGATATACCAAACGAGTGGGATGAAGTATGGGGTATTGATGTGAAAAAATCTAAGGCGATAATTCCCAATTCCATTTATTCGGATGTTGAAAAAATTGTTAAAAATGCTTATGACAGTTCAAAAGACAGGTACATTCACCGGTCTAAACGTAAAATAAGCGACACGGGCTCATATTCCTGGATATGGGAAGCAAGAAAGAGTGTAAATGGGAAAGTATACAAGATAAATAGGAAGCATCCTCTTATAGACCAGATTTCTGAAATGGAAGAAAAAAAGGATTTTGACGGATTAAAAAAATTACTTTTCGGTCTGATTGATCATATTGAAATAAATTTACCAATTACTGAAATAATTTCCGATGGAGCAATGAATCAAGCTGATCTAAGTGATGTTATTGAGAATAATAGAGAAAAATTAAAAAAAGTAACAGCTAATTTTAGAAAAAAATTGATGGATCAAGGAAAATCAGAAGAGTTTATAAATAATCTTTTAGGTGATACTGATCTTATTTAACAAAATAATATATGAAACAAGAAATATTAGATTCATTAACTAATGCCGTTAATAAATATTACGTTTTTAAAGAGAAAAAAAATCAAACGCACGAAGATGCTTTAGAACTAGCTTTTCATTGGTTTATTTCGGATTTGGAAGAATCCGAAATAATATTGAATGATGAACGAAAATCAGAATGGAGATTGAAACTTGAAACAAAGGTACTGATTACTGAAGAAGCAAATAGTGACATTTTGACCAGGGCTAATTTTGTTAATTGGTATAATAAGGAGGAATGGCATGAGAAGCTTTCTAGGTGGGACCGATATAAAGCATTAAAAAAGGACCAACTTCCCAAAGAAGTTATCGATGCTATTGATACTAAAACAGATGATATCCTTGGATTAATTGGTGATCCAAGAAGAGCGGAAAATGGAGATTCATTTGACATCAGAGGATTGGTAGTTGGTTATGTGCAGTCAGGTAAAACAGGTAATTATACTGGTTTGATAAACAAAGCTATTGATGTGGGATATCGTTATATTATCGTTCTTGCAGGCATGCATGATAATCTTCGGTCTCAGACTCAGGAAAGAATTGATGAGGGGGTTATTGGTGTCATAACAAGAGAGAATGCATCTAGCAATATTGGTATCGGACTCAAAAAAGGATGGACAGCTGACACCAAACCTATGACAAGTTTTGATAAAGATTTTGGTAAAAATTCTTTAACATTTGATCTACTAAATAATGATGTTAGAGTTTGGGTTATTAAAAAGAACAAATCAATACTAGCTAATGTAAATCAGTTTTTACAGAATTTAATAGAGACTAACTCAGGTGAAAAATTTGTTAATCAGGATGTAAATGGAATTGAGCGTCTCCACAAAATCCCCTTACTTGTTATTGATGATGAAGCTGATCAGGCTTCTATAAACACAAGAATAATTCCAACAGATGAAGATGGTAATTTCTTAGATGAATACAGTCCTACATCGATAAATGAGGGTATTAGACTTCTATTAAATAAATTCTCAGCGAAAACGTATGTTGGGTATACAGCTACCCCTTTTGCCAATATTTTTATCAGAAACAATGTAAAGGAAAGCAGACTGGGTGACGATTTGTTTCCGAGAGATTTTATTGTGATGATGAAACAGCCTTCAAATTATGTCGGTGCTCTTCAGGTTTTTGGTGGTGTAAATCCTGATGACAAAGGTTTACCAATTACCCGGGATATCTTTAATCATCGTGATGAAAATCTTGAGATTTATCATGAATGGCAAAATGGCGATACCTTAAAGGGTAGAGATTCTATAGAAAAAATATACCAAGAAAGAATTTCTGATATAATCCACTGGAATGATCTAATGCCAGATAGTGGGAAGATATCTGACATTAAAATTCTAGAAGGACAGAAATTATTAGTTGGTGAAGGATTTATGCCTGGGAAGCATAAAAAACTTCATAACCCTAAAGAAGTTTTAGTTAAAATGCGTGTCGATTTACCTGTGTCGCTTAAATATGCAATTGCCTCTTTTTTAATTGGATGTAGCATTAGAGTGCATAGAGGACATGAAAAAAAGCATATGTCAATGTTGATTCATATTACTAGGTTTACTGCAGTACAAAAAATATTAGCAGATGTAATTTCGACATACTGTAAAAAATTATTTAAACAAATCAAAAACAAAGATTCAGGTACAATAGAGTGGTTAAAAAATATTTATGAGCAAGATTTTTTAAGATCAGCAGCATTAATGCAATCTAATCCTCAAATTAATAATGAATATTATCATGGCTCGAAATTTAAACTAGCTGAAATTGATCATCCATGGGAAGATGTTTTCAAATCAATGGATGCTACATTGAAAAAGTTGACTGGAGAAAGAAATAAGCCGAATGTAAGACAAATAAGCGGTGGGTCAAAAGATTTGTTGGACTATTACAAATATGAAAAAGAAGGGCTTTCAGTTATAGCCGTAGGTGGTGATAAATTATCTAGAGGATTGACACTTGAGGGTTTAATGGTTAGTTATTATCTTAGACTGAGCAGTGCATACGATACCTTGATGCAGATGGGAAGATGGTTTGGTTACAGGGATGGTTACGTGGATACTTGCAGAATATACGCGAATAACGAATTGCTGCGCAATTATAGTCATGTTGCTGTAGCTTTTGAAGAACTGAAAGGATTATTTGAAGAAATGGCAGCTGAAGAACCACCTAAATCACCTGATGAGTTTGGGCTCAGAGTGCAGAGTCATCCTTCAATGATTATTACAAATGCCATGAAAATGAGATCAGGTACGCCGATAACACTCAATTTTTCAGGAAAAATGTCTGAAACAGTGGTGTTTTGGAACCGAGCGGATAAAATTGAAAAAAATATAACAAGTGTCGAAAATCTTATTTTAAATATCGGTGCAAGTGACAAATCACTTGAAGAAGGGAGGCAAGGGATATCCATTTGGAAAGACATTTCTTCAGATAAAATTCTAAATTTTATTAATAATTATGAAAACCATCCTTCTAGTCCTAAAATGAGTACAGAAGTTATAAATGAATATATAACAAAAGCAAACAATGTAAATCCTCCTGAACTAACAAGCTGGAGTGTAGTTTTATATGGAAAACAAAAAAGTGAACCTAGCGAAATCGTTAAAATTGGCGGTAAGAATGTTATTCCATCTGGTAGGGGGGCCACAAATAATCTTGTGGGAGCAGACAAAATATCAACAGGGGTAATTACAGGTAATACAGAGCAGCAGTTTGACTTTACAAAGAATGAAATAGTTGAATTGGATTTGGAGTGGAAGAAATACAAAGCTACAAGAGTACAAGAAAACAAAACCTGTCTAAGTTTTAACAGATGGTTACGATTAGAAAAAAGAAAAAAGGAAAATGGGTTATTAATTATTTACCCAATAACATTTCATAATGATGGAAGTAAAAGTATTAAATACTCTCCAAAGGGGGATTATCTAATTGGGTTTGCAATTGTTACTCCTTCAACTACCAGTGGAATTACAGCAAATTATGTAATGAACGAAATAGCAGAGGGAGAATATTTTGATAATTAAAAGATAAATTTATGAGTAATCAATTTAATTACGATCAAAAATGGAATGAATTAAACAATGCTTCGAATTCTTCTAATAAAGGAGTCTCAGCATTGGTTGATACAAATTCGTTTTTTAAGGTTTATCTGTTTTCTGATTTTCAAAATATGAAAAGATCTGTAATAATAAAACTTCCAGATCTTTACAAAATTAAAAAGAAACTACCTGATGTACTTGGTGTAAAATGCGATTTAAAAATCAACTATGGAGGGTTAAAAGGAAATCTCTTTGCTATCGAACAAAAGTATGCGGTTCACACAACTATATCTGAACTATTTATGTCCGAAATTTCCAGAATAATCATTGAATTAGATGATATTCAGTTATTTGAGGATATTCTTCATAAAATTTTTGAAGATTGGAAAAGCTACTTTGTTGAGGAGATAGATTCTTTTGGTGCACAGATGCAGTTGGGGCTTTTTGGAGAATTGTATTTTATGACAAATGTTTTATTTAAGGAATTAGGGATTAGTCTAGCTTTAAATGCTTGGAAAGGGTATGAGAAGAATAGACACGATTTTGAACTTCCTAATATTAGTTTTGAAATAAAAGCCACGACCTCAAATAATCCTTTGAAAGTTAAAATAAGTAATGAAAAACAATTGGAAAAGGGCAAGTTAAAGCACCTGTATTTAACGGTTTATAATATGGTGAGTTCTGAATCAAAAATCGGAGATTTGCCCAAATTGGTAGCTTTCATAACGAAACAAATAGCTAATGACCCTCATTCAAGTAATATGTTTAGAAGAAATATTATGAGTCTTGGTTACAGATTTGAAAAGGAAGAAGATTATAACAGATCTTATGATATAATTAATGAAGGTAAAGAGTATTATGAGGTAGATGATACTTTTCCTTCAATTAGATTAAAACAACTCGGGAAACTAAATAAAAGCAACGCATTGTTGGATATAAAATATAGTATCAACATTGATGCCTGCCAAAAACACCAATGCAAAAACCCAAAATTCAATTGAAATTAGAAGACTTTAATTCAAAACTTATTGATAATGTTTTTCTTGGATCCAATACAGAAAGTCCTTATGACAGTACATTATTCATTAGCCAACAGAAAGAAGAAATTTGTCAAATATCAGGACTAACTGATTTTGATATTTTACACATCGAATTACCTCAAGAGCTTATTTTATGCGATGGTTATTATATTGATGAAAGTCATGGGAAATTATCCGTAATTATTGGAGATATATCTAAAAATAAAAAAAATACTGAAGTGATCAGTAATGAAGAGGTGGAAATTTTAATTGAAAAAGGAAAGTCTTTTGTTAGGAATATTTTTGAAAATAAAATAGGAACTTTTATCGACGAATCAGAAGAGGCTCAGCACTCTGTTGTAAATCAAATATACGAATCTTCATTGAGAATTGAAAATGTAAACTTTATTGTTATAACCAATAAAGCTTATGACACCGAGTCGGATTTAATCTGTAAAGGTAAAATCAATAAGTTAATTTATTCAACTGCTGTAATTTCCTTAATTGATTTTTATGATTTCTGGAAATCGAAAACTAATGATTTCATAACTCCTAATATTGATTTTATGTCTCTGGGGTACAAATTACCTTGTATTAGTTTACCCCATGATTACGATGAATACAAAGGATACTTGGTTATAATGAATGCAAGAGCCTTGTTTGATATTTATGATGAGCATGAGACGGATCTGTTGCAGGGAAATGTGCGGTTTTTTTTAAATGCCACTAGAAAACAAAATAGGGGATTACTTGATACTCTCGGAGGAAATGAAAGGCAAAAGTTTTTTGCGTATAATAATGGGATTTCTGCCACTGCAGACTCTGTAGATTTTTATGAGGAAGATGGAAAACAATATATTTCTAGAGTTGATAATCTACAGATTGTAAATGGGGGGCAAACAACCGCTACCATACACTATTTTGGTAATAAAAATAAGGATAATTTGAAATTACTAGATGACGTTTATTTGCAAATGAAGCTTAGTGTTATTAAAAATGACGAAAAACAGGAATCTTTCGTTCATGATATTTCACGATATGCTAATACTCAAAGTGCTGTAACCTTTTCTGACCTTGACGCAAATGACTTATTTAATATTGAATTTGAAAAATATTCAAGAGAAATGAGTATACCGGGTACGCATGGAGAAAAATGGTATTTTGAGAGAAAAACTAGTGATTATTTTACTTCAGGATTAAATTTGGGTAGAAAAGACTCAAATGCTGAAATTAAGTTTCATAACGAATATAAAAAATTCCGCGTTATTAAAAAGACAGAATTGGCCTTAATCCTTTTTGCATGGGGCTTTGCGAATCCAGAAAACGACATTGAACCTAGACCTTATGATTCAGCACTTGGAGCAGAGAAAAATTATGACAAATTTAAAAAATACAGAGAAAACTATGTTATTACGTTGGATCAGAAATTCTATACCGATTCCATATCAAAAATAATACTCGCTCGAAAATTAACTTTGTTAGTTAATGAAGGAGGGATTAAACAACAAAGAAATCACGTTGTAAATTATACAATGGGATTAATGTCTTTACTTTGTAATGGTGAGATGAAATTCGAAAATATTTGGAATTTACAGGATATATCTTCTGAATTATCAGCAAGTTTAGCTCAACTAGTTAAAAAAGTTTGGAAAATAATCCAAGAATCAGCGGGACCGATAAATATAGGTACATGGTGTCGTAAACCTGAATGTTGGTTGGAAGTTAAGAAGATAAATCACGTTTTTTCAAAAAATATTCCCGAATTAAATATAAAACCTACAGATAAACTAGATGTAATACCAACTAAAAATACAACTTCTAAAAGCAAAACAGTTTCAAATGACAATTCCATTGGCTTAACTTTTGAAGAATCACTTAATGACGGCGGTTTTTGGTTTGGTATGGCAAAATGGGCAAAAGAACATAATGTTCTTGACGGAGCTTCCAGGAAATTCGTGTTTCAGGTGGGAGCCTATTATATCTCCAAAGGAAAGGAGTTGTCTGAAAAACAGATAAATTGGGCTTTGTCGTGTTATAATGTTGCAGCTAAACTCGGGTATAACCAACCTGAGAATAAAAAAAATAGTGAAATCTATATTAAATTAATCACAAACCAGGATATTAATAGAACTCCCTCAATCAGCAGGACTGCAGCTGAGGATTATTTCAATTTGAACCTAGAACATGGAGAGACAAAAGAATATTTATTTATATACGATAATCAGAAATTTCTAGTTGATATTAATAAACGTAAGACTAGACTTGAGTATCGAATTTTCATTAATAGGGAGAAAGAACGTTTACAATATGAAGAGGGTGATCTGCTCCTTTTTGAATCTGAAAACGATACAGTTAAGATAAATGTCTTAAAAAAATGCAGTTTAGATTCGCATTATGAGAGATTAATAATCATGTTAGGTAAAAATACTCATTTGATTATTGATTCTTCTTTCAATAAAATAATGTAGACAATAGTCCGTTGACCTGCTGTCTACAAATACCGACATTCGTCACATGGATGACATCAAATTAAAATTTGGGAATCGAATAAAAGAATTACGTCTACAAAAAGGCTTTTCACAAGAGAAATTGGCAAATATGGCTGATATTGACAGAACCTATTTACCAGGAATTGAAAGAGGGAAAAGAAATGTTTCAATTGAAATCATTTGGAGGCTAGCCCGGGCATTAGAAACAAATATCTCTCAACTTTTTTATAACCTATAAGTTTTTTGTGAATGACAAATGTAGAAAAATATAGGGTTCTGAATCAATTAACAAAAGATGATATTTTAAAGTCAATGAAAGATTTGGATGAAAGACCTGAGTATAAAGTTGGTAATAATTTTTATTATGAGGTTTTTAATCCTGATAACCAATCACGTTATCCGATAAAAGAGTTGGTTGAGAAGGCTTTGGAAAATGTTAATGTTAAATTTTCTGATGGATTTTTTGATCGGCTTGGATTAAAAGATCCTGTATATAAAACTTTGGATCGGCTTGGATTTAAATATGCCCCAAAAAAAAGAGAAAGAATCCATCTTAAACTTGCAAAAACGCAAGACTTAGGAAATGAAATTTACATACCAAAAAAATATATTGGGAAGGAGAGTAAATTTTTTCCTGATCCCAGATTAGAAGATCCCAATCCAATAGGTGATTCACCACATTCAATAAAAATATTATTGAAATGGAAGGGAGTTGATTCTGATTTTAAGGAATATGAGTTGAAAAATTTCAGAAATGAATTTGATGCCAACTCCGATACACGTATTGCGGGCACGCCTAATAAAAAGTTAAATAGTATAATATTGTTTAAAAAAAATGAAAATCAAAAGTATGAAGTTGAATTGGTAAACAAGGACTCTGAACAATATGAGAATTTAATTAAGAAACTTGATAATAATTCTTATATGTTAATTGATGAATTAGAAACCGATGTGAAAAGGGAATATAAAACGCTACAAAATAAAAATCCTCTAAATCAAATCCTATACGGCCCCCCTGGAACAGGGAAAACATATTCAACAATAACAAAAGCGTTGAATATTATTGGATTATTGGAAGAAAAAGACAGTTACACCAAAAAGGAATATGAAAAAGCACAAAGCCTATTTCAAAATGAACTTGGAAACAGAATAGAATTTTTAACAATGCACCAAAGCTTTTCATATGAAGATTTTGTGCAAGGGCTTAAACCTAAAAAAGGTGAACATGGGATAGAATTTGCCTATAAGAATGGTGTTTTTAAAGAAATCTGTGGGAAAGCTAATTTATTAAAAAAGCAATCTTTATATAATTCTAGCGAGGATCGGATAGATTTTGAGGTGGTTTATAATTATTCATTTAAATCTTTGTTAGAAGACAATGAACCAATTACAATTGAAAGAGGGACAACTAAATTTATTATTCATGAATATAGTGATTCAACTTTATGGTTTGAAACTTCAAATGGCAAGAGACATCCTAGATATACTTTAGCAAAAAAAACTTTAAAAAAGATTTATGATGCCAAATCTAACGATATAATTAAATCTGGAAATAAAGGTTATTTTGATGCTACTCTTAATTTTCTTTTAGAAAATGAAGAAAAAATTAAAGTAGAGAAAAAAGATTCTATTCCAAATGAAAATATAAATCACGTAATTATTCTCGACGAGATAAATAGAGCCAATATCTCAAGGGTATTTGGAGAGTTAATAGCTTTAATAGAAGAAGATAAAAGAGATGGTAAATTAACTGCTACTCTCCCGTCCGGTGATTCATTTGCGGTTCCTTCTAATTTATATATTATAGGGACAATGAATACGGCAGATAAGTCAATAGCCCTTGTTGATATTGCATTAAGAAGACGGTTCAGGTTTATTCCTATGTATCCGGACTTGCCTAAATTAGAGAATGTTCTTAAGGAAAATGGAATGTCAGATGAAGAAGTTCATTTGAGAATCGAAGTGTTAAGCAATTTAAATAGGCTTATTAGATCAAAAAAATCGGTCGATTTTGAAATTGGACATTCTTACTTTATGTCGTCTGATAAACTAGATGATATAATTAATGACCAGGTTCTTCCATTATTAAATGAGTATTTCATGTATGATTTAAGAGTTGTGAAAGATCTCTTGGAAAAACAACAATATGATAAAGACAAAAATAAAATCCCTCGGATAGGGATAAAATTTGATCCTAAAGAATTTATAAATCGTGGATTGTTGAAAATTAGTTCTGTTTATTCATTGAAAAGTGCTGATATAATTGATACAAACACTGAAATTGAATCGGCTGAGGAAGTTTAACAATGGCGGATTTCTTCGAATATCAAAAAAGACATTATTCAGATGTTGAAGTTGGTTTGCATAATCAACATGACAGAGATGAGTTTAAAGAAGTGCTTGATTTCCTTTGGAAGGAAAGAAAATCGTATGGAATTACTTCTGTTTTTTTTGAAGATGAGAATGCTACAGAACAACAATTTTTTACTTTTTATGATAACAAAATAAAAGCTGGAAATTACATCGGTTCAATAAAATATAAAGACAGACAATTCCAGATTTTACCTAAAATATTTTCAAAAGAAAGGCAATCAAAGATTGAGGAGTTAAATGCCAAAGAGAATAGCAATAGGACTATATTATGGTGGTTGTCAAGGTGTTCAAAAATTGATTTCCCAAAATCATTTTCTAGTTGGGATATACAAAATTTTGATATTCTTGATGTTTTGGTTCATTTATTTGCTTCTTTGACTAGAGATGATCTTGTGTTTAATAAACATCAAACTTATGTTGAAAAGGAGGAAGAAATTGAAACACTTAGAGGTAGGATTGATTTCAATAAATATTCTGTCAATTTTCACACAGGCAAAGCCCATGTGTTGCCTTGTATCTATGACAGTTTGGAAATAAATAATTTATATAATCAAATAATAAAATTCACATCAAAATTATTATTACATAATACAGACAATGAATTGCTTCGAAATAAACTATTTGAAATAACATGGATATTGGATGAAGTAGATGACGTAAATGTTACATCAATGGATTGTGAAAAAGTTGTGGTCTCTCCATTGAATGATAAAATGCAGACAATATTAAATTATTGTAAAATGTTTCTTTCTGGTATGTCGATTAAAACAGATTTAAATCAACTTGAAATATTTGCTTTTTTAATTCCTACTGAAAAATTATTCGAAGACTTTTTGTTTGGTTTCATACGAGATGAATTTTCTTATGAAAAAGATATAATAAACATAATAAGTCAGGGTAATAAAAACGGTAAACAAGTTGCTTTGGCACAAAGTTTTAAGACAGGATTAAATCCTAAAAACTCTTTTGGACTGAAGCCAGACATATATATTCACAAACAAAGTGAAGATCTTATTTTAGATTGTAAATACAAAGTCATATATACAAAAGAGGAGGCCGAAGAGTATGATAGAAAAGAATCAGGAGTTGGAATTGGAGATGTCTATCAAATGCTGGCATATACTGTGAAATTGGATGTTAATACCTGTCATTTAATTTATCCTCCATTAATGGATTCTAAGGATAGTCTTAACGGATATTATGAGATTGATCATCATAATGGTTTTGATGTTTCAAGAGTTTATTACCATAGATTACCTTCAGTGCTTTCCGATAATGATGTTGATTTAAAAGAATTAATAGGTTATCAGGAAGATCTATTGAGAGTTGAATTGAAAAAAATTATTTGTGATTGATATTTCAATTATAACAATTGAGATAGTATTATATCTAAATCGATAAAAAATATAGTTTCAAAAATTAATTACTTTGTCCATTGTTCTGCCATTGCAATTGCCATACCCTCAAAAGTTTTACTTCTCATTGTTCTTCTTTCTGTCGCGCTTTTAGATTGGGTTAGGGCATCTGAATACCATTTCGGTAAGCTTTTTCCACTACTCAAAAACACTCTCTCACCTTTGCCAACAATATTTGTTGGCTTTAGTAAAGGTAAGTTTTTAAGCCATAAACAGGTAGCCTTAGCAGCTTCATCACCAAACATCCAAGGGTGAACAATTTGGCTTGGTTTTATGTAACGTGTACTAATCACACCTATCGGATTTTCTACCGCAATTTTATCAATAGGTGCCTCACATAATTTTATAAAAAATTCTATAGCTTCTTCTTTGTCTTTTGCTCTATTTGGGAATCTTGGATGGGGCCTTCTCTGATCAAATGGAAGTAAATTGTCTTCGGGATGGTAATACCATCTAGCTCCACTCACTGCTAAAAATGTACATGGTGGATGGGCAATCATCATTTCCCAATTATTTTTTAACTTGACCTTCTCACCATTTTGAAGAACTCCACCTTTATCCTTAATCACCATAAAAACATCCATATTGAAATGCCATTCGGGATGACCACCGCTACATTCCAATAAATCACAACTATACGCTTCATGCCCTAAAAGACGCAACTTTTTGGTGATTGCTTGACTTTCTTCACATGCCACTAATATATTCATTGTATTTTATTTAATTCTTTCTGTATTCCTAAACCTATATTTTTAGCTAATTGTGGTGGCACTGCATTACCTATCATCTTAAACGCGACTCCTTGACTACCAAGGAATTCATAATCATCAGGGAAAGATTGTAATAAAGCGGCTTCTTTAACGGTTATCGAACGCGCTTGTTTTTCATCTGGATGCAAAAACATCAACCCATCTTTGTATAAATGTGCTACAATCGTTGGTGATGGTTTGTCCCATTCAAGATTTCTATACTTAGTATGTTTCGATTGTTTTGACAGTCGAACATTGTAAAAATTAATCTTTTCGACCGACGATTTGTTGTTCATGCCTTGAGTCAACCACTCCATAAAAAAGCTTACATCTCTGTCATTATGAAAACGTGGTTGATGAAATTGAACTTCCGCTTCATTGTTTCTCAATTCATGCGAGACATTCCTTCCGTTAACTTTTTTTGTTGAATTCAATGGAAGTAATTTTGGTAAATTACCAATGGCATCTTTAACAGTTTTAAACTCCTTTGTTTTGAATGAATCCACTTGCTTGTAGATCTCCTCTAAATTTAATTCACTACCTTTTTTAACACCAATGATAATTACTCGATTTCTTTTTTGAGGCACACCAAAGTCCGAGGCAGTGTAAATTGATTTTTTCAAATCCTTTGGACATCTAATTTCATAGTTAGATTGTCTAAACGCCTCAAAAACACGTTCACTTACTAACTTATTCCCGGGCATTGCACTCAACATTCCTGGTACATTTTCAAAGACAAAAACACTAGGCTGAAATGCATCAACAACTTTCACAAAACTCTCAAAAAGGTAATTTCTATAATCGTCCTTCATTGAATTTTTATCTTGTGCTCGACCTGCAATGGAATATGCTTGACAAGGGGGGCCACCAATAATTAAATCAACAGATTCCTTTCCTACTAAACCTTTTAATCCCATCGAAGCAATATCCGAATGGTTAGTTGATCCATATTTATCTATCGATTCCGGTGACCAATTTCCTTCAATCAACTCATCTGTTTTTTGAATGTCAAAATGAATTACTCGTTTCTTAGCATCTTCAGATGAATGTTGCCAATTCTTATTTAATCGATTTCTAAGGGTATTAACCATGGGTAACTCCCATTCAACATGGGCTAATGCCTCAAATTGTTGCGTTTGAAGAAAACCTTCCGACAAACCGCCACATCCTGCAAATAAATCAATAAAGGTGTACTTCATTATAGATTGAAATCAATTAAAACAAAAATACCCATAGCTAAACGTAATTTTTTTACGTTGATTAGAAATTTATTAACTAAAAAATTGAATTATTGTCAATAATATTCAAGCTATTATAAACTCCCTAACCACCGGCACATCCGCTTCCGCCCAGTCCAAGGAAGATAAGGCGGCTATATCAAGCCAACGGTAAGCCAGGTGTTCTGTGAGTTGGGGTTCATCGTTCGAGGCGGTAGAATTGAATTCGCTCGTACGGGTATCTATCCTGAATATATGCGATTCTTCTCTTCCTAGGAAAACAAACATTGGAGGGTTAAATTACAGCATGTTGTACAATCAGGCTTTCTGCGCGTGAATGAATAAATTACATACCTTTAATCTCAAGCCATTTAAAGGAATATTTTTTTCACATAAAATACCCAGTCATGAACGACCAATTTTACATTTACTCCAAAAGAATCGAAGATTTCGATAAAATCCTTCAAGAGATTTCGGCACATTATTCCGAGGAATTTTACAGGAATAAAGATCAAATGACACTTTTTGAAATCGAGGAACGGGATAAAATCCACTATTTCAACCGGGAAATTGAACTGAAATCCCAACGCTTTAGCGAGTTAATAGATCTTCGAAATAAATTGATCGGGATGCATCAAGAATTTCAATTGATGCAAGTAAAACTTAAAGCGAATCAAACCATATTAAAAACCATTCCCCGAGTTGATATGAAGCATGAGGCAGAAAATCCATATGTTCACATTCTCAAAGAAGAAATAAGAGACATAGAAATTTCATTAGAAAAATTCAAAAAGCCTATTATTGTTATATATATTCCACGGGAAGAATTTTATTTAATTCATCTCAATTCTCCTTCAGACCGACAGAGGGTTATTGACTTTCTCATGGAACGTATTCTAGACTGGTCCCATGAGGACATTATTGAAGATTTCCAAACATATTTTAATCAGTCTAGCCTTGAAGAATTAAGGTTTCACAACATCGAGATTGAAAAGGCGGTGAAAGAACATAATGAAAAGAAAAGGATTCAACAGTATTGGGAAATCACGTACGAGGTAAAATATACCATTCCCAACCTATTGAATATAATGCAATCGGAAGAATGGGAAGACAAAATAAACGACTATAGTAATTGCAAAGTGCATGGCGATTCGATTATTTTCGAATACACTTCCGAAGAAGAACTCACCGGCATTGATGTTCACCCTGATGATAAGAACTTAAACACTAAACTCTACAATGAATGTTTATCATTATATGAAGCATATTTATCAGAGCCCTATGAACTCGATCTTTTAGAAAGAATAATCGATAATACAGAGCAATATGAATTAAAAGTAACAGACTTTTGCTATGGAAATGAATAAGGGGTAACAACATCATGAAATTGTAACTCCCCTTAGATTCCTAATATACTAACAAGCATAATATCCTCAATAATAATAAATACCTAATCTCAATGAAACGATACATAGAAGTAATTTTCGATAACAGCTATAGCATGATGACCATGGTTGCGAATAAACCAAAACATGAGCATGCCAAGCAAATCTTTAAAGACGTCGTATTACCCTTTTTAGATTTTAATTCCGATCATGTTGCATTCCGATTACTGAGAAATGGTTGCGAAGAATTTTCAAAAGCCGTTAAGATGGCTGATTCCATAGAACTTACTCAAAACGTTTACGGCGTTGTTAACTATAATAACAATACCCCTTTATTCCACACCATAAGGGATTCCATTGATACTTGTCAGCAAAATTCAGGCTCGTATGACAAAATGTTGATTTTTGCACTAACCGACGGAGAGGATAATTGCATTGACTATATGGAGGAAGTGTTTAACGAATTAGAAATAAAAAAATTGGGAATTGAGTTGGATATGCTTTTGGTTCAATTCGCAGTAGAAAGTGAAATACAAACCAATAATTTAAATGGATTCTCACAATTCATAGGAGCACAAACTATTCAAGTAAATGGAAATCAGTTAGTTGATTATAAATTGGCTAAATCTCGATTAAACAAAGCCATTTCAAAGTCAGTCTTGAATAATTCTTACTTACTACCACATTGTTTTGATACTTCATTAAAGGGGACAAACTATACTTGGGATGAACTTGAATTACAAGGATATTTGAGATATTGGGCTGGAATGCTTTTTCGGGAAGGCTTAATCCAATGGGACCCAACAGCACATAATTCTCTTAACGAAGCTGAATTTAGAGAATTTAAATTTCTTTGTGCCATCAGATTCAAATCTGGTTTTCCTGCGGAATTAATGAAACGAATGTTTTTGCAACTATCGTCTCCATACTATTATTGCTTGGATGAAATGTATTGGGATTTTGCTGATGCAAAATGGAAATTTTTCCCAACAATCCCCAAAGTTGAACCGGTTATCAATCCAGACCGTTATAAGGAAATAGACGATAATCCCTTATCAATGCAAAATAATAAGTTTTCCTCAAATATTGCTTCACGGAACAATTACAGAAATCATTTTGAAAAATACGGGGAAGGTAATTGCTATGAAGTAATAAGACATAATGAAGACATGTTGACTTTTTCACTTAAGCCCACAGATATTTCAAAAAACATGAAAACGCTTATGGAGGGAGATATAATTACCTTCAGAGAAAAACGACATCCTGGAAGACCTAGGAAAACCCAATATTAATAAAAACAAAAATTCATAAATCCAATGGAACCAATTGAACTTATTAACAAGATTTCGAATAGAAATTTGATCAATGCAAAAAGCCGCGTTTTAAATGAGGTTATTGAATGTTTATTCGGAGGCACTACCGATATTACAGACTATACCCATGTGTTTCAAAAAATAGAAGGAATATTGGGCGAAGGTAATCTAAGCACTGAACTTCATGAAACCGTTTATAATCTATTTTGTGACGAAGACTTTAGAACGACAGATTCGTCTGAAATTGATTCATTATGTGAAGAAATCCATTCAATCGACAGTGCATTTGAAAAATATTACGAATCAAGTGATCGTTATTTTAACGAGCCAGTTGCTAATCTTTTTACAGATCTTCACGAACTTAATGGCGAACAACTTTGTGAAATGATTAACTTGTGGATAAAGCATAAAGAAGAAAACGAGCAGTCTTATTTTGAGGGTTTATTAGAAGAAATCCGTAAATATCAAGAGGATAAAAACTTATTAATTGGAAAATTAGAGCAACTTATTGCACCACTTCGTAATTTGGCAGAACAACTACTCGAGGTCGATGATGAAGAAATCAACTATTGGGCTGGGAATCTTGATGAGGTTGCTCATGCCCATGTCGACTACCCAGGCATTCAAAATTTAAGTGATATTCAAAACAAGTACATGGAAGAATATAAGGAGATATTAACCTTACGTGAGTTGTATAGTTTGGAAAAGTTTTTCAACTACATTAAAAACCGTTTGGACTAAAATAATTTCTTTATTTTTGATTTATTAACCTTAATACTTCATGATAAAACTGGACTGACTTTCTCTCTGCCGAAAAAAGATTAATATTACAACAGCCAAAAAAAGTAAGTTCCTTAAAATTTACAGAACAAGAAAGTCCCGTTCAATTCAGTAACATTATTTCTTATGAACTGAATGGCAAATCCAACATAATCCAGAATTCTTTTTTTGTTAATGAAATTTCTAATTTGTCCAGAAGTGATTTTTATGCATGGCGATATGACACCATTTGTGGAAAACCGTCATCCTATGGTAAAAATGTTCCCAAATTAACCAATCCAAATTGGTTTTTCATCGAGTATCATTATTAAAGAAAATGAATTATAAAATGAAAATACCAGAGGAAAAACTCGAACGATTATAATTAACCACCCTCATAAAGCTTACCAGCAGCATTTAATCTTTTACAAATTTGAGCAGCCAATTTTTCAGGCTTAATAACGCTAACACTATCCGCATACGAAAGAATCAATCTTTCTAACTCATAATTGATAATAATATCCAATGTAATCTCGAGCGTATTTTCGTCAAGCCATCTAGACTTTTGAGAGCCATGAATAGGCTTGGTTTCCATGTAGTTTCCGGTTTTTCCTTTAAAATGTAAAACCACCGCTTCTGTTTTTTCACCGACGGGTTTTGTAACACCGATAATATCTTCAAAATAGTCTAACCAATCAATTTCAGTATTTTTTTTGTACTCAACATTCAATTCTTTGACTGCGACTATTCTATCTAAGGCTAAATTCCAATCAAATTTTTGATTTTCTGAATTATAACCAAATAGAAACCAACGGTTGTTGTATTGTTTCAAAAAATAAGGATGAAGAATTAGATCATATGGATTATCCTCCTCAAATGGCTTGTAGCTGATGGATAAAACTTGCTTATAAAATATAGCATTATGCAATTGTCCTAAAAACTCAATTCCCTTTAAGTATTCATTATTATCGAATTCAATTATAGTATTTGAAACATCGACAGGCGCCAATCCTTGTTTTAATTTAGGGACAAGTTCATGAATCCACTCAAATTGTGGCATGCCTTTAAATTGCGACAAAATATCGATGGCAGATTTCAATTGATTAATTTCAACTTCATTCAAAGGCATATTATTTATTGAAAACGAAGGATTGGTATATCTGTAAAATACTTTTTTTCCTTCACGTTCCTTTGTTAGTTCAATACTCCAACCCTCATCACTTTCCATGAAAGATATGTCTTCAAATAGTTGGCGTCTGCTGATACCGTTTGATAATAAGTCTATTTCAGATAATACCTTATCACATGCTTCAAGTAAATCATCAATAAAGTATCTTCGTCCTGAGTTCCTAAAACAAGTATCAAGTACTTTATATCGAATTAGAGCATTCTTATTTGTTGCCATTGATTAAACTATTTTATTGTGCAGAATCACTTCACTTAAAGTTCATTACTTTGTAAAGTAAAATAAAAAACAAAGTTAATAGAAAATAATTACATTTGTGCAGTTACACCGCACAGTTAAATTATTACTTTGCACATTGTTCTTTGAAAGTCTGCTGCACGATATTGATTTGTGCCAACTGGAGGCCACCGCAAGGTAGTTTCAAATCGGTTGGTGTTCTCCGAATTATCGGGGGATGAATGTTTCTTGGTTAATCGATGCCTTCAACTGAAAGGTTGTAGAGAAAACCTTGCAAATATTATAATTTATCATTAATAGAATTTTTCTGTTAAGAAGAAAACATAAACAAAGAATAACGCAGCAGGCTTCATTGAACTTTTTATATAATTATGACACTGGAACAAGCACATATCGACCAAATCAGAACTGCCTTTGAAAAAATGCAGTCCAGGGAAGATTTGCTTCATGTATTGAATGAGGCGAAACCAATGGTCTATGGTGATAAGGCTATTCCATTTCAATTAAAACAGCTCACTTGGTATGCCAACCCGAAACTTGGAAGAAAACGGTATACTGAATTTAAAGTAAAGAAAAAATCAGGAGCCGAACGCTCTATACACTCACCGGTAGCGGGTTTAAAATCTATCCAAAAAACACTGAGTTTTGTATTGCAATGCGTTTACGAACCACACAATGCCGCAATGGGATTTGTAAGAGATAAATCCATTGTTGACAATGCAAAATTACATGTAGGAAATATGTACGTGTATAATATAGACTTAAAAGACTTTTTCCCTTCCGTTGATCAGGCAAGAGTATGGAAATGCTTTCAATTAACTCCTTTTAATTTAGATCGTAATGGAGTACTTGCCAATATCATTGCATCGTTGTGTTGCACCGAAATGGAGGTAGAACGCAAAACAGAAACTGGTGAATGGGAAAAAGTAAAACGCAATGTATTGCCACAGGGTGCTCCCACCTCACCTGTAATAACAAACATAGTCTGCCAAAAACTTGATTATTTATTGTCAGGTGTAGCAAAACGTTTTGGCCTAAAATACAGTCGTTATGCCGATGACATCACTTTTAGTTCCATGCACAACGTGTATCAGCTCGAGAGTAATTTTTTAAAAGAATTACATAGGATAATTGCTGAGCAAAACTTTCACATTAAAGAAAGTAAAACCCGTTTGCAAAAAGATGGCTACCGAAAAGAAGTAACCGGATTGTTGGTGAATGAAAAAGCCAATGTGCAGCAGAGATACATCAAGCAATTGCGTATGTGGCTTTATTACTGGGAAAGGTATGGTTACGAAAGAGCCTCAGGGTTCTTTTTACAACAGTACATTGCCGACAAAGGCCATGTAAAGAATGGCAAGCCAGATATGGCAAATGTTATTTCTGGCAAACTTGATTATTTAAAAATGGTGAAAAGTAGCGAGAATTTACTTTTTACTAAACTATCAAATCGATATGCAGCTTTAATAAATAAGGAACAGAAAGATAATTTTAATCGAGTGAATCATCTGAATTCTGTTTTAATAAAAGTTTTCGAAAACGGAATAGATGAAGCAATGAAGTTTTATAAAAAATAAGAATATGCTATGGGAGAAATTAATTCGATTAGAAATCAAGTCCTTTTAGAAAATGAGAAAATTGCAATAAAAGCAATTTCAGGAAATATCTTTACACTTATTGGTAATATTAGAAATGGCGCTAATGATGAAGCATATCAAAGGCGATGGGTATGGGAATTATTACAAAATGCAATGGATACGACAAATAGCGAGCGCGCTACTAATGTGGAAATATTAATTGACAGTGTAAATAATGAACTTTCATTTAAGCATAATGGCAACCCATTCAAAATAGACAACATAACTCGTTTGGTAAATCAGCAATCATCAAAGCCGAGAAGTGTAAATATTAATGAACGTAAAAGAACCATAGGTAAATTTGGTACTGGATTTATTACCACTCATTTGCTATCTGAAAAAGTAACATTAAAAAGTACAGTAGACGCCGACGAAAATGGCCACAAATATTTTTCAATTTTATTAGATAGATCTGGCAAAGATGAACATGCACTATACGAAGGCGTTAGTAATTCAATGGAGGTACTATTAAATTTAGACACTTTGCCGAATGTTGTGCATTATAATTACTCTGAACTTAATACTGATTTTATTTACCACCTTGACACTAATGGGATTAATGTTGCTAAAAAAGGTATCGATGATTTAAGTAGATCGTTACCATTTACGATGGCATTTGTAAAAACAATAAATCAAGTTGAGATTAAAAATGATGTTGTGTATAAATATCTAGGTTATGAGGCAATTAATGAAAATATTCATTTACATAACATTTCTATTTCTAATGAAAATAAAATACAAATATTAACAATCGAAAGCTTAACAGAAGATGCGACAATAGCCGTTGAGGTAAAATTTAATGAAAATAGAATTGAATTTATTGCCCTCGATGAAAACCAACCAAGGCTTTATTGTAATTACCCTTTCATTGGTACTGAATATTTAAATATTCCTGTTGTTTTTAATAGTTCAAGTTTTAATGTTTACCAAGAAAGAAGAAATGGGATTACTTTGAAAGACGCTATTACAGATGAAATTTTGGAAAATAAAAAGCTAATTATTGAATGTAAAAATCTCTTTTTAAAATTATTAAGTTTCTTGTCTATCAATAAGTTTGAATTTTCCAACACTTACGTTTTAGCAAACTTTACTAAACCAAATGAATTTGAGTGGTTATCTAAAAGTTGGTATGAGAATACTATATTAAATCCTGTTCAAGAAAACATCTTGAAAGCGAGTATTGTTGAAGTTTTAGAAGATGGTAAGATTATTCGTCGACCAATTATTTCTGAAAATGGAAATAGTATAATGTTTCCTTATCATAAAGAAGAAAGTATTAGAATCGAAATCTATAATCTATGTAAACAAACGAATCACTTTGTTCTTCCTTTATTCGACCATATTCATTTTTGGCACAAAATGAATTGGTGGCATGAAAAACACTATTTGAGTATTAAATATTTAGGCACTTGGTTTTCAAGCTTTGCAAGAGTTCATGACGTTCAAAATGTTATTAAAATCGAATCAACGAAATTCACAAATTGGTGTGAAGAGCTATATTCTCTTTTTAATAAAGATGAAATTTTAATTGGAAATATAAATCAAAATAGAATAGGAGTTTACCCTAATCAAAAAGGGGACTTATTGACTAAAAATAGAATTTATTTAGACAATGGAGAAATTCCGGAAGAACTGAAAGACATTTTACTTTTACTAAGCGTTGATATTAGAGAGATTCTTTTAGATATTAATCTTTACATTTCAGGGGGTATTGCAATTGATAAAGAAAAAGTGAAAGATGTAAAAGATATTGTTGCTCAAATAAAAGACCAAGTTTCAAAGTATAATAGTGATAAAATGAAAGGGATTCAACTTTCAGAAGATATTCAATCCGCATTTAAAACTCTTTATTTATGGTTGTGTTCAAACATAAAATACTCAGAATTATTTGGTGACCTATATACTAACAAAGAGACAAGATTACTTGATGAAGCAACAATAAAATCATCAATTGAAAGGGATAGTAAAACAATAGCATTATTAGAAAAATATGGAATCTCTGATATAAATGACCTCGAGAAATTAATTGAAAAGGGATTACCAAAGAAAAAAGAACCTCTCAAGCCAGAGAATCTATTGATTAGTTTAGGTATTACATCTGTAGATGAATTAGAAAGAGCAAAATTAATGTTCGCTGACAATAAAGAAATCACAGAGGCTCTAAGCCACATTTCCTCCAACGATTTTGAAAAACTAGAACAAGTTTTAAAATTAATTAAGAGGTCAAAAGAAAATGTAAAAAGAAAGCTTCAAGACCATCCTTTATACGATTGCACTAATTGGGTAGAGTCTAGTTTAACAACAATAAATGGGATTGTTAAAAATGGATTTCAAATCAAGTTAGTAATACGTCCTGGTGATGGAGAGCAAATAATATTATTTTATCCTGAAGAATATGAAACATTGGAAAATAATATGAACGAACTATGGTATGATAATGAAAAAGAACAAGCATTATATACTTTTGGCAGGTTCTTGAAAAGGGCCAAAATTAGTAAAATGCCAATATAAATCTGACAATATGGATAGGAATAATCTAATAAAATTAGTGGACTTTATCTCAGAAATATCTGAAATAAAAGAGAATAAATGGTTTCTTGACTTATTAAAAAGCAGGTTTACAAAATATCAAGATTTTGATATTGAATCTAATGATTCAATTGAATCCAAAATAAATTTGATTAAAGATTATTTATCCATCGATATTAAAAGAGTAATTGATTATTCTTCGTTTGACGAGCCAAGTAGAGAATTTTTATTTAGGGATTGTATTGAAATGGGACGTTTTGAAAAAGGGACTCCAAACCATAAAATTGATTATGGAGAATTTTGTAGACATGCCCATTTGCAGGCTGAAGAAATGATAAACTACTTTTTTAATAAGACATCAAATATGGACATAAAAAAAATTGATTTATTTATTCAAGAAAAAGTTTCTAGTTACAAGCCAACAAGAATGCCTTCAGAAGTTCATCATATATTTTATACACATAAATTATCAGCCTTTAAATCTATTTCAAAATTAACTAAAAAATCTGTTGATGTATTTTGGTTTTTAAATGATTTTAGAAATGAATTGAGTCATAGAAATTCTCTTTCAATAAATACAGAAGATAAGGATCTCATAGAATATGAGCGATTAGGATTCTCGAATTCACAAATTGATTTTAATAATCTAGATTACAAAAGAAGACAAATTTATAATAGAGGTAAATATGTAATTACAAAACGAAAAAAAGATTTCAACATAATTTATGAATCATTAGAAGAATTAAAAAAACAAATTATTGAAACTAAAAATAGTATAAATGAACTTCCTGTTTCGAAACCTACAATTGGCAGCGCAAACCCAATTTTACAAGAAATTAAAAATAAGTTAAACCAATAAATTTTTTGAGAATTAAAGGGAAAATAATTTAATTGTTGCCAGTTCAAAACGGCACAGGAAAAAATGGAGTTTGGAAAAAACAAGATATAATTATTGAGACTAAAGGGCAATACCCGAAGCAAATATGCATTTCAATTTGGGGAGATAAGATCAACGAAGGTCAATTGCAAATAGGTAACCTATTGCAAATTGATTTTGACATCGAAAGCTGGGAATACAATACTAAATATTGTACTGATATTAAATTATTGAAAATAAATATATTAGGTGTAATCACTCAGGATAAACGAAACATTACCTTTAATACGGATGATTTTATTCCAAATGGTGAAGACGATATATTACCTTTTTAAAAATATTCAACTATGCAGTTACACCGCACAGTTAAATACAACATTTGCATAGAAATTAAAAGACATGAGCATATTCAATCATTTTAAGCATTTAAACCTAAGTCAGGACCAGGAAACTGCTCTAACTAAGCTGGAGGCTTTTTTAGCCAGTCCGGTGCAGGTTTTTATGCTGAAAGGATATGCTGGTAGTGGTAAAACAACCATCCTGAAAGGGTTAGTTGAATATCTCAATGCAGTTGAAAAGGATTTTGCCTTGATGGCTCCAACAGGAAGAGCAGCCAAAGTAATTAGAGAAAAAACCGGGCAAGAGGCTTTTACTATTCATAAGTCTATTTACAGCTATGAGGATATGGTAGAAATTGAAGAAGGTGATTCTTTCTTTTACTACTATAAAATACGGAATAATGTGGATGTGGCTGGCAAGATATTCATAGTGGATGAAGCCTCCATGCTATCTAATGCCAAAAGCGAAGGAGAGTTTTTTCGTTTTGGTTCAAGCCACTTATTGTCTGATTTGATTACCTACACAAGAGTTTCACAGCCAAATGTAAATTCTAAAATCATTTTCGTTGGCGACCCTTGCCAGTTATCTCCGGTGGGTGATAACAGTTCAAAAGCTTTTGAAGCCAACTATCTTAAAGAGCATTTCAATCTTTCTTCTGAAGAAACCGAAATGAAGGAAGTGAAAAGGCAAGGGGACGATAGTGGCATATTGCAAGCAGCTGCAAAATTACGAAAGAGTATTTCAGCCCGTTTCTTTAACGACTTCAATTTGCGTTCCAATGGAAAGGATATTATAAATCCTAGTTTAGAAACATTCCTCGACACTTGGCAAGAAGCAGCAAGCCCCAAAATTATCATCGCAAGTAAAAACAAAACCTGTCTTGACCTCAATTTACAAATAAGAGAACGGAGATTTGGCAATGCTGATTTACCTGTTCAGAAAAGTGATATTGTTATCATGGGCGGTAACAATTATAGAAAAGGCGTTTTCAATGGTGAGTTTGCTGTTATCAATGAAGTAAGCAATATAGTCACACAGAGAACAATTACCTTAAGAGGTAAAAATCCGGTAACACTTTATTGGCGTGATGTGGAGTTGGTTTTTCCTGATGCAGAAAGCAATAATAAGATTGTAAAGGGTAAGATGCTTGAAAACTTCCTTTACGGAGATAATTATTTGAAGCCGGAAGAAACCCAGGCTTTGTATGTAGACTTTACTTCCCGGCACAAGGGTTTAAAGCCCAAAACAGAAGAGTTTAAGGAAGCCATCATGCAGGATGAGTATTTCAATTGCTTGTTGATGAAGTATGGTTATGCTGTTACTTGCCACAAGGCTCAAGGTGGCGAATGGGATAATGTATTTACCGTTTGGGATAATGATAATATGGAAGGCTTCGACTGCTTTACTGATAAACAAAGGAGAGCAGGTAAAACAAATCAGGATTTTTATCGCTGGGCATACACAGCAATTACCAGGGCATCAAAAACTTTGTATGCATTAAACCCACCGTTTTTCAATTCCTATTCAGCTATGGCATTTCTAGATGTAACAGTCTTGAATGCATTAAATGAATTAACCGGCAATCAGGTTCAAACAGAAGAAATCAGTCTGGACAACGAATTGCTGCAACAGCTTTCAATGCTGAACCTTTTAGAGCAATCTGTTCCATTACAGGATCATTTTATCAAAGTTCGCCATGCAGTAAGGAAGCAATACATTGAAATTGTTGGGTGGGAGAAAATTGGCTATGAGATTAGATACTCTTTGATGAGGGAGCAAGACAAGGCAGTTTTCAGAACTTATGTAAATGGGCAAAATGAATTTAGAAAACCATTTGCGTCAATGCCAAATCTTTCTCCAAACAGTTCATTCAATATTGCACTTGCTGAAATATTAAATCATTTGCCAAATGTTTCCATAAAGCGAAATACAGCCGAAACGATTATTAGCCAAATTGAATTTGACTTCGAGTTAGAAGAAGAGTTTCCTTTTACAAGAAGTTTGTTTGATGACTTAGTATTGTTGTTTAAAGAAACAGATATTACAATTGATGGTATTGAACATCAGCAATACAAAGAACGCTATACATTTAAGCAAAATAATGAAACAGCCGTTGTAGATTTTGAATATAAAAAGAATGGGTTTTTTGGTAGGGTTGTCCCTATTCAAAATATGACCAACAGTCAGTCGTTGCTATCCAACATTCAAACGGCATTGCAAACTTTTAAACAAGAAGATTATGCCAGCTAAAGAAATAAAAGAACTCCGTCAATCGGGTAAATTAGAAGAGGCTTATGCTATGGCAAAAGCAGAATTAGAGGCTGATTTGACAAATATTTGGGGTAAGCGGAATTTGAGTTGGGTCTTGTATGCGCAACTAGATGAACTTACATCGAATTTGGATGCTTTTACAGCTAAAATCAACGAAGTTAAAGCGTTAGATTTACCTGCATCTGAAGAAATGTTTCTCGATAACATATCGATTGTTATAGCCAAAGCTGCGCGGGTTATTACTCAAGAAACTACTCCGGATATTTACAAAATACATCGTTTATTTGATTCTATTAAGGAGCTGTCATTAAAAAGAAATTCAAAATGGTTCAGTGTGCTTTTTAGTGCAATGCACAAGGGAATGAAAGAGTCTGATAGGTACATTGAATTTGCTGACTGGTGGGATTTTAAAAATTTTATGCCTGAGGATTACCTTAAAAATACATTACCCAACGGCAAAGATGTAATGGCGATTGCTGAGCAGGCTTATATTGCCTATGCAAAACATTTATTACCGAAGCAAACCCTGCACGGGGAAATTATTTTTAATAAAGAACAAGCTGAAGCTTTCCTACCGGTATTATCTCAAATAGTAGAAGATTACCCTCAGTTTCAATACCCGGCCTATTTTAATGCAAAACTATTATTAGCATTAGGCGACAAGGATAATATGCTAGAGTCATTGCTGCCCTTTGCCAAGAAGAAACGAAACGATTTTTGGGTATGGGAAATTCTTGCCGAAGCTTTTTCAAGCGATCCGGAAAAAGTATTCGCCTGTTATTGCAAGGCTTTATCATGTAAAAGTCCTGAAGAAATGTTGGTTGGTCTTAGACAAAAAATGGCAAGGCTATTAATTTCCAAAAAGCTATTCAACGAGGCACGGACTGAATTAGACTTGCTGAATCAAGCCCGAACAACACATAAGTATAAAATACCAACTGAGGTAACCAATTGGCAAGCCATGGATTGGTATAAAACTGCGCTTTCTTCTAAATCTAATTTCGGGTTTTATAAGACGTATTTACCAATTGCAGAATCGCTATTGTTCAATGATGTAGTTGAGGAGTTACTAATTGTAGAATTTGTCAACACTGATAAAAAGATGCTCAATTTCATTGCATCTGAAACTAAGTTTGGTTATTTTAAATACGAAAGATTTTTTTCTGATGTAAAAATTGGGGAGACTTTAAAAGTTCGTTTTCAGGGAGGCACTAACGAAGGAATGCATCAACTTTACACAGCGATAAAGTTTAATGATGAAGTTTTTAAAAATCAATTTTTGAAAGAAGCATCGGGCGTGGTAAAAATACCTGAAGGGAAATCATTTGGTTTTATTACTGATGCTTTCATTCACCCCAACCTAGTATCAAAATACAAACTTGTTGATGGTCAAAAATTTTCCGGAAAGGTTATTAAATCATACAATCAAGAAAAAAAACAATGGTCTTGGAAGCTTTTTTAACCTAATTAGCGCAATTCTGTTTTAAGCGATATTAATAAAAATAGCATGGTTTTTTCTGTGCAGATATATTGCACAATTGAGTAATATATTTGTGTCATAATTAAAAACGACATGAAAAACTGGACTATTTATAAAGCAGAAACCCTTTTTACCTTCGGAAAACATGATGGGAAAACACTAGAACAGGTTGCGAAAACTGACGCTCAATATATTCATTGGTGTGTAAAGAACATTCCCGATTTTTTACTTGATGAAAGTGATTTCATTGCCTATGCGATAAAGTATGCAGTGCGGTTTGTGGATGTTAACCAATTAGACAAAGACGATGATGGTGATTTGGGACTTAATTTCTATGTTGTAACAGATGCTGATCTTTTAGTCAATCAGAATAAGTGGGAATCATATGAGGAATATATGGATATGCTGTCAAATGCAGACGAATGCGATTATGATTATTCTGATTTCTTATTTAATGGATTTTTTGAAGGAGATTCCGATTTATATAATGAATACATGGGGTACTAATTAAAATTATCCTTTTTCAAGTATTTAATTTTATTAATTTTCCTGTGCACATGCACCGCACTAATAAGCCCTAGGTTTGCATTGAAACCAATAAAAAGTTCAACGCATGATCATCAATCAATTGTATCCCACGTATTTTCAGAAATCAAAATTGTTCCTATACCCTTTATTGGGATTACAACGCGGACTCACCGCTCCCGAAGAAGTGTATTTCTCCTGGGAAGGAAAATATGCGCCTGAAGATCAAAAGTTAATATTGGTATATAACAACGTGTCGGGTTCACTCTTCAAAGAATTGAAAAACACCAAGCTTACCAACCACCGGTTATTGCTAGAAATCATCCCAACCATGCAGGATCAAGAAATTTATGTGTTCGATTTTTCATCGTACGCCAGCGACTGGGAGCACCTCATTGCAGGAAGGTACAGTAAGATGAGCCTTAAAACTAAACAAACAATACTCGACTACTTCGAGCGCTACAGCGGAAATTACATCTACATGCACAGTTTTTTATTTCCCAACAAATGGTTCAAGCGATACGCTGAAATCTTGGACGTTCCTGAAGAACTTCTGATAGAAGTGGGCGAACTCTGTGACAAACCGGATTGGGATAAAGAGCTGCTGAGGGTCCACACTCCCCTACCCGTTACTGAAATGCAGGAAACCGAACCGACTGGGGCAACGCGTTCCCCTTCCTGCGAACGCTGCAACGATCAAGGGTTCATTCCCAAGTATAGACACATCTCCAACGGCGTCTGCTTTAAATGCTATGGGCGCGTTAAAAAACAAAAGGAAGCCGCCGCTCAACGTCAAGGCAAGGTGTAAAGGAAGGTGAACTAACTCAAAAACAAATAACTGAAAAAAAAATTCTCAACCCCAAGGCAACCACTCAACCCCCGATACGATTACTATGCACAATCCAACTTTTCACGAAGACCCGAGGCACGCCTGCTATTGCTGTGCACTGTTTGCACGCTTGCGCGTTTTAATGCGCTTCGCAGGCATATTCTGAATGCTGGGCTTGTAACTAAGAACCTACGTAACCCTTAAACCCCTAATAACCCTATGCACCAAGCAACAATGAAGCGCCTAACCCAAGAAGAACTAGAAACAAACACTCAAATACTTACTGAATTTGTGGCCCTATTTACTGTAAAAAATCACTCAGAACTCATGAAATTATTCCACCCCAAAGGACGGTATTTTAACATCCCAGCACGCGCCACCTTGGATGGGTATTTCTATGAAGTGCTTAAAACGCGCTATGGCGTATCACAACATTTTTGCATGGGGGTGAATCACGGTTACACGGCCGACCATATGCCTGGGCATCACGTCGTAGAATTCCGCTTTATGGATTTTGATTTCGATAGTCACCCCGAGGCCGATCCCACCAAAAATCTCGCAAAATCACTCGGAGAACCAGGCGATGATGATCTCAAGGAACTAATTTACCGCTACGCCATTACCTTCAAAGATGGAAAAATCTTCACCCTTCGTCATCCAAAACGCTTTATCGCTGATCTTGAATATTTTAATCTTTCCAACTAAACAACCGATGCAAACCCTTTCTGTGAACTACAAAAAAATCCTGCTTTCACTACTTTGTTCCGTTGCGGCGTACGGGCTGATCAATGGGCTTTTAATCGCTATGCCAATATGGAAATATTTGGTCATCGAACTCATCCTAACCATTGGATGGAAACTTACTGAACGTGAACTAAAAAAGCATGAATAAATGCTTTAATTACCGAACCATGAAACCCAAAAAGAACCCCAAAAAGGAAGTCCACCAACTTGTTGTTGGCCAACAGCGTGAAAAGCAAAAAGAGCAAGGATTCTTTGATGGGCGCTTTGTGCAACGTGCTGAACCTTCGAAGAAGATTTATCGGAGGGTAAAGAACAAACAGTGGGGAGAGGAATGAAGCAAGAATATAAATTAATTCTAATTTTAGCTTAATATCAGTTTATATGAACAAGGAATATATTCGCATCAACAATCAACCGTTTAGTGTCTTATCCCTGCTGCGCTTCTTAACCGTTTAGGCCCTCATCATTTCCTGCTTCATCGTTTTCGATGGATTTGTTTGAAACCATCGGCTTAGCCTTTTGGTTAAAAATTATTTTAAGTCCACGAAACTCGAATGAGATGTTTAATGATTGATGGGGGGTGAATTAACACCTTTATGGCTATTGCTTAACTCCTTTAAAAATCTGCATTAACTGTTTGTTTCTGTCCACAAACGACTCAAAACTCGCCTCGTTAGAAACTTTGGGGTAGTATGCAATATTAATTAATTTGCCTTTTATGAGCCATAAATTAAGAATCATAAGGGATGAGGCTTCGTTAATAAAGATTTCGTAGTAGAGTGTTTTGTGAAAACTATCTTGATTATCAACAAATAACAACTTGTTGGAAAGCGAATGAACACTACTGAACTTTGCTTTTAAAAAATCGGCACCTTTCCTAGAATAGGTAGTATCCATTGCCACCATTTTATTGCAAAAAAAACGTAAGGCAGATGTATCAAGTACCTGACTATTCAACTTGGAGTTGCTGTAAACTTTAATGTAATCCTTTTCAATAAGACTCGAATCGTTTGATATGATTTTATTATAGCAGCCCTCATTTAAATATACCTCGATAATTTCAATTGAATTATAATTTGTTCTATCAAATATCTCCTTCACCTTAGGAATACGGTAAGAACCTTTAAATCCAAAATCTTCAGGAAACGAAATAACCGTATTGCCTACAGATAAATTCTTTACAGTTTTGGGTTGAGTGAGTTGACTATGAACATTTACGAAGCAAATTAGCTGTAGTGTAAAATAGAAAAAACTAATCTTCATTACTATTTATTTATAGTGTTTACTAAAAGAGTTTGTTGCTCTCTAATTGCTTGAATAGCGACCCGGGCTTTAAATTCTGCAGAAAATTTTCTGCGTGGTGTTTTCTGTTCTATAGATGTAAAATAAAATTAATTATTTAACTAACACCATGGTTTGAAATTAGGAGTATTATACCCGATTAAAATAAAAAAATAACTTAATGACACTACTAGGCTAGATTTTGAAAGAATAAATCACTAAAAGGAATTAATATTTTATTCACAAAATTTCTTTATTATGATGTAGGCATCATTATATCCAAGTTGACCTGCTATAGTCCAATCATTACATGCCCCATCAAAATCTCCTTTCTCAAATTTTAAAGCACCTCTATTTACGTATGCTGTTGGTTCTTTGGGGTCAATTTCAATAACCTTGTTTAAATCGTCAAGGGCACCGCTAAAATCATTAATGTTTATTTTCGATAAACCTCTATTGGTATAGGCACCAGAATAATTTGGTTCAAGGTCAATTACTGTGGAAAAGTCAGAAATTGCCCCATTGTAATCATTAGATTTCATTTTTAATACACCTCTATTGTAAAGGGTAGAATAATCATTGGGGTCTAACTCTACAGCTTTATTAAAGTCTAAAAGAGCACCTTTAAAATCTTGTAATTCAAGTTTTGCATTTCCCCTAGTTACAAATGCGTGAGGGTAATTTGGACTAATTTTTATTGCCTTGCTGCAATCCTCAATAGCACCTTTAAAATCATGTAAATCAATTTTCACACTACCTCGGTTATTATAAGTGGTATCTAAACTGTAGTTCAATGCAATTGCTTTATTATAATCTAACAAGGCACCTTCAAAATCCATAAGGTCATTTTTTGCAACACCTCTATTACTGTAAGCTTTTGCATAATTCGGATCCAAATGAATAGCTCTACTATAATCCTCAATTGCGCCTTCATAATTTCTTAATCTAAACTTTTCATTTCCTGAAATCAAGTACTCTTTTGCCTCTTGTCCAAAAGATATGCTACAAATTATGATACTCAGCGCAAAAAAAATATTTCTCATATTCACTTTTTTAAATTTTATTTAAAATCCTTTCTTTTTAAACTTATATGATTGATTTTAAATCCATTTGTAGATTATTCCTCCAAGACAAATTGGTCTAATCTTGTCCTTGCGGAGCTCTGGTAAAATGGTTAAAAAAACCAACTCGAGTAATGTAATCTTAATTTTTAGCCGGTGCTTTTTGTCAATCGATTCTTGCGTGGAATCTTGGTTTACCAAGTCATCCAATTCATTCAGACAACCTAACCATGTGGAATATTCATCTGGAAACTGAATTTTTACCTTGTTGGTTTGCTCCAGAGATAAATGCAGTCTATTGGTCTTTTCCATGGTTTATTCTAGAACGTTGATTTAAGAAATAATCACGAAAGAAATGGTTGCTCGCGCAGTAGGACATTATGAATAGGGCTAATAAACAAAATATTTTAACCGAAAATGATAATTGATTCGCCTTCATGGCATACGTTGTCATTCCAAAACCTATGGTTAAGGTAGCAATGATTAACAACAAGAAATTTTTCTTCAGTGTAGTCCACATAATTTTACTTTAACCTCAAAACTTATCGCTTTGAATTGGTTACAAACATTTTCAAAAAGGATATATCTTTACGTAGTATAAATCCAAACTTGATGCGGAATCATAGCTTTGATTATTATTTATATGGGGGTAACCAAACTTCGTTGTCTCAAGGATCCCACTCTTTTTTAAGAGAATTAAGACAGCCGTGTCGTTATTGTAATGAATTCAAGGGGTCGCATTATGAATTTAATCATAACCAGGATCAGGTAAAGGTTCCATATTGTAGTAAAAAGTGTTTCATAGAGGATGGCAATGATCTTACAAACAATGAATACACAACATACCTAAATGATTGGGCCGCTTCCGGTGAACGTGAACTTGCCATTGTGAAAACAATAGAAAAGAAAAAAAGTGACGATGCTTATTTTAAAAAACAACGAAAACAAACGGAGTTGGAAGAACAACAAAAAAAAATAGCATCGAAAAACATAAAGATATTTATAACAATATCTTTATTGGTATTGACCATTGCAGGTTTAGGATATTATTTTTTCTTATACAATCCATATTCGGATGAACAACTCGCTAATGCCTGCGATTGTGTGGAGAACAGTTATGAAAACACAGGGATTGCAGCAGATAATTTACCCTATGAAGAACAAAAAAAACGCAGCTATTGCTTTAATCTTTTTGAACCTGAAGACTTCAAACTCTTAGAGGATGATCTGCAAGAAATATATGAAAACATGGAGAAGGCTTGCGAAAAGTCAAAGTAATACACCGTTTTATAGTATCGCTGCTTTTTCTGTTACGGCTACTTTGAATTCTTTTGACACGCTAAATTCTTTAAATGCTTCATCTACCGCCTCCGGAGATAAGCCACTTAGCGGCTGTAAAATCGGCGATTCAGCAAGTTCCTTCATTTTCGGAAACTGATAGAAAGGTTCACTTCCATCTTCAGAACAACGATAGGTGAACACCCAGCGGATATTTGGGTTGGAACGCCAATCATTTTCGGGCTCTTCTTTTTCATTATAGGTATAGAACCAATCGGATATTTTGAGTTGTGGATACGCCACTTGAGCCTCGTCAAGACCATCTAATATAATGATCAGATTTCCAGTGGTATTTGCCTTTTGAACGGCTAAGTTCTCAGTAAGTAAGCTCTGGAAAAAGTGAATGACATCAATATACTTCGAAGGCAAACGATCGAGCTTACGCTGGATGGCCTCATCGGCTTTGAGCCAATACTGATTTCTTACCCCCTGCAGAATAAAATGGTACAGCGTCGCATGCAAACTATTTTGTATTCCGGCACCACAGTAATGATAGAGTACCTGCGTTTTTTCTAATTTAAGCTGCTCGATCACATTGGCAATTAAAGCACCCTTGCCCATACCTGCCGGAGACTTCACGCAAAGCACATTCTGCTCATCCTGACTCGTACAAAATTTATGAACTGCAGCTTGTTCGCGCTCGCGACCCACAAAGCATGACTGATAATACGCTATTCGTTCACTGTGATCAAAAACTTGTCCTGCACCGCCCCTGAGCTGATCTTTAATGGGCTCAAAATTCGGTTCGATATGTTCGTGAGCGTTTTGCTCAATTTCATCCCCAAAACGAAGATTCAATAGCTGTGCCTGGGTTTTATTATGGTATAACCCTTGGAAAATATAAGCATCCTGATCCTCACCTGACGCTTGTAAATATGGGTATAAACACACCTTTAATCCGTTTTCTTGCCAATAATATTTATCCTCAATTAGAATTATTTCCCCTAGATTAAATAACCCTATTAACTCAGCCATTTCATCAAAAAGCGCAACGGCAGCAGTCAATTGATTCACGAATGTGGCATCTATTTTTATTTGTTGATGGACAAACCGATTGCGAAACGTTACAAAGCGATTCAATAAAGACTCTGCATTTTTAGGCTTACGTGTTGGGCCCAGCCATTGTTCGGATTCAGCTGACAACGTCCAAAGGTTTTTCCAACTGGTGTCTGAAGGCAGTGTTTCGCGAAGATTATCGAGGATTTGCTTTAAAAACAAGGCATCGCCAACCTCTTCCTGGCGCTCAAACTTTTGACACATTTGAATCACAGCACCTAAACGCAGCATCAAGGTACTCATGCCAAATGCCGCCATGAAATAGTTATTCAAACCTGCGGGATCAGACTCAATCAGATTCAAAATTTGAGCTGAATCAGAACTGATATTTTTTTCTGCTTTGATTTGCTGAAAGCGCTCGTGATAATTATGGAGTGGGTTCATTTGGCTATTCTTGATTCAAAAGTACTTTATGCTGATACTCCAGCTTGACGTCGCGTCTTCCTAAAGTTAAAAAGATATGTGAACTTTCTTCAATGGTTTTCGGGAAACCATACAATTCATCCACCTCATCTTTGATAAACTCATCCTTCCCCTCTTGAAAATATGGCGCTAAAATCGCAAAGGCTTCATGCACGTATTCAATGGGGAACTGAAACTGATCGGCAAAACGACGTGCTACCACTTTCTTGTCTTTTTGTAAGGCATCAAATAATTGATCCAAAACCTTTCTTAACTGATTATAGGCTTCCAATTCTTGCGCTTGCTCTTTATTCGGGCCTTTGAAACGCAAGTAATTATGTAACGACCATTCAATTTGCTCTTGCGTTGCTGCATTTGAAAACGAACGCTCATCAGAGGTTTGGTTGGCAAACTTCTTTAAATAAAAGTAATACATACTGGTCGCAATTACTGGAACCCCAAGTGCATAGAGCTCATTGAAGAGCGTAGTAATATGACCCGGGTTAAATAAGGAAATATGCAATTGATGTAAGACAATAGCCGGTTTGAATGCCAATTTTTCTTTTTTGTTTTTCAAGTATTTCAAAGGGTCTTTGCTTGCTTTATCGTCGTTGGTTTGTTGCACTAAAAAAGCACCCAATTGATAGAGCAAGAAGCTACTTGTAAAGCTTGCACCTTTTTCATGTAAAGCAAAAAACAAAGGTTGATATCCAGCAACTTCAACCGATTGAATCGCCAACCGATAAGCATTAGCGCCCAGCTCCTCATCATCAAACCAAATGACAAACGCACCTTTTTGTTTGGTACTTAAAAACGTGTTTATCTGCTCTGAAATCTTTGCATTTTCTATAATTGGCAATTTAGCAAAAGACACTTCCTCCTCTTGAAATGAAGCTGCATATTCATGCTGGATCCTAAAAGCCAATTCACCAAATGCAGCACAACCCTCAAAAACCTTCCAAGCTTCAGCCTCATGAATATTCCAATGGCCATTGAAATGCGTTTTGTCCAAAAAGTGAAATGCTCCCCAATTGGTTTCAAATAAGGTTGCTTCAGCAATCTGCTCCAACACTTCTTCCATCCGCTTGGCCTCTTCCCTGTTCCTTTCGGGTGGCAATACAAAGAAACCATGCATTACTGCATTTCTCAAGCCCGCAAAATGATGAATTTTTTCATTCAACACCACCGCGCCATCCTCTTTATGCTCCCAGAAAAAAGGAAACAACCGCGCCGCTTCTTCCCCTTCAGCATCTTTGATCATATTCGCCGCCCACCTGTACAACGGACCCGCATTATACGCATGCCCATTCGACAAAAACAACGAAATTAAAAAGTCATTAAATACTTCTTTTTGTTTCGCCTGTTGCAAGTAAACGGCAATGCCCATCGCAGCCAATTGCGACAAGATTTCTTCACCTAATTCAACGAGTTCATCTGCTGCGTAAGCATCGTCTTCAGATTGGACTGCTTCGATTTTTTGAATGAGGCGTGGTGGGAGGTTAGGTGGGGTTGTGAGGATCATAAAAACCTATTTAGAAGTAAGGGATAAATTATGCACGAAAAGATCATTAGATTTAAAGTAATTGTCCTGAAATAATATTGGTGTTATTATCAGTTAATAACCTTCAAAATATTCATAGAAAAAATATTCATCAATTCTCTTTATTAGATCTTCCATTGTTAAAAAAGATTGCTGATTTAAGTCAATATCGTTGTCGTCCCAAGTCCCTAATTCCAAAACTTCTAGATTTGAATCAAGCTTGGCAATTAACTTAAAGTTTTCTTCTTCGATCATTCTATAGTAGACCATAGTGTTTTCAATATTTTCTTGAATTATTAATTCTATGTTTTCAACATAGTTGTCATTTTTTAAAACAATAATATTTCCGTCTAAACCTTGAAATTCGTAGTCTAATCCTAAATGTCCAGAGTAGACCGTTGAATCAATTCTAGAAAAAACAATATTCCAACTATTGATGTTTGGTGAGGAAATGAATTCTAGTCCATTGTAATTATCAATTTTTAGATTTTTTAAATTTAAATTTTTCATTTTATATAGTTGTTAAGTTATTTGTAAAGGTTTAAATGTTTTGGTTGAGGCGTGGCGGGAGGTTGGGGATAGGTTTGAGGATCATAATATATATTGAAATAATTCTTTTCCGAAACGTTCTGTTGACATCAGTGGTCTTCCGAAAGCGGGTAAATCGAACAAATGAAAAACTGAATTAGAGCAAGATAATCTTATCTTCTCAATTTCGTTTCTTGCTTCTTTATTTAGTGATGTGCCCTTTCCAAAACTTGAAATAATCTTGTTGACCTTGTTTCCATTAATAAAGTCAATTATAAATGAAGTATTATAATAACGCTTATTCAATGATGAAAATATCGCCGAATCTGGAAACCCATTGCCCGTAATATTCTTCTCATTTTCGCAATCAACTTGTGAGATTAGGTCTATACAACCGAATTTAAATTCAGACATTATTCTAACTTTTGAATTTACATCACCTTTAATAGCAATCGGAATTTCTGGAGTATTCGCTTCAAGATAAGAATTAACCGCTGGCCAAAATCGATTACTCCAACCTCCTGTTTGACGCAGTCTTCCATAGTAATAATCGGCATTTGATCCCTTTTCTGGGTTAAATGTCCCTAAAATTAAAGTTTTACATTCCCTGGTCGGAATTGGATTATTGTGAAATTTATGTTTAATTGTTTGCATTTTCAATGTCTAATTTTGATAAAATTTATAAAGAAAAGGGAAATAAGCATTCATCATTTCAGGCTTATGTTCAGCGTTAATTATTTTTAAAGAAAATACTTTAAGAATGTCGGGTCTTTCAATTATAAATAATTGATTTTCCAAAAATAAACTCAGATTGATAAGTGAATCTGGAACAAAAGGCAATTCATTTCCAACATTTAAATCAAATGACACAGAACCATAACCATCTTTCAACCAACCGAGGATAACATATTGTCGATGTTCCTTTCTTATGAAAGAAAGAGCTTCATTTTTAAATGACAACGAGTGATTATTAAAGAACGTCCAATTCGCGAATGACTTCATTAGTGACACTTTTTGAATCAAAGGTGTTTTCATCATATCCAAGATTTTGTATGCTTCAATTGATGCGTTCTGTTTATTCATTTCGTCGATTAAAAAGAATAGATTTTCATCAAATTGCCACTTTTCATAGTGCCCAATATTATTTACAAAACAAGGAATCAGCTCGTCAATAAGTTCACTGAAATTATGTTTACAAAAAGTGCAAAATGTAACAAACTCTTTAAAAATATCAATATTGTAATTTAAAATATCCGTTTCAATATTGGTTTCGAATAATTCTTTAAAATAATTGAACTTTAACTTCAAATAATACCTAATTTGTTCATGATTTAGGACAGCTTTTAAACAATGAAATTTGAATTCAAATAAGGGGTCAAATACGCTACAAAAAGAAGTGTCCAACAATTCTAAATGATCCTTTTGATTTCTTATTTCAATTATAGCTTTGCAAGAATCAAATATTTTCGTGACTTGACTTACATAAGAAATTTCATTTAAAACCTCAGACTTGGTTAGTATTAGTCTATTGAGGGTGACATTATTTGACACATCGAATATCCAATCAATTAAATCTAAATCTTGAATTAAAATTTCCCAAAATTTATCTACCAAAACATCCTTTAAATCTTGAGATTTAAAGGATTGAAAGCATTTTACCAATGAGTATGCATTCGTATAATCGAACTCTCCTTTATTCGAAACAAAATAATGAAAAATCTCCGCCTCATCATTGTAATATTGTGAAGACTCCAACAATTCTAATGTGCTCAAATAGTTGTCATTGTCAATGAACTTTTCTTGCTTTTCAAATTTAATTTTGAAAGAATAAAAGACACTATTTCTATTATTTATTAAAGACTTTATTACTTCAAGAATATTTGTGTAATCAATTAAATTATTTTCGACGTATGATAAAAACTCTCTCGATTCCCAATCATTACAACTTTGAACTATAAAATCTGAAGAAAAGCCAAAACGTTCTATTATACTGCAAATTGATGAAACTAGACTTGACGGTTCTCCAATGTGACGAAGCATATCTTCTTCGAAATCGAAAAGTTCACCTGCATTTTTAGACAATAAATCCTCAAGAATTAAAACAACATTCTTAATACTGTTTTCATCCTCACATGAAAATAGCACAAATAATAAATGATATATCTTTAATTCAATTAATTCTAACTCATCTGCTTGAAGTTCAGAAACTATATCTATTGCATGGTCATAGTTTCCATCAGTAAGGAGTTTTTCTAATTTTTCAATAATATCATACTCCTCTTTATGAATTTCACATACCAAATCTGATATATTTAAAATTTTATTTGATTTAAAAATAGTTCCAAGCTCACTGAGGAGACGAAGGTTAACTTTAGACCATTTGTACGATTGTGAAATCTCGTTCTGTCTGGCGAGAATTGTTTTAGACGATTGATAGTTATAAAAGACATTGAAAATCACTTCAGCGTCCTTTAGGTTTTTGGTTGTTTTACTTTGAATGGAATAATGTTCACCCAAAAACTCCAACCCATACCATTCAAACTCATCCGCTTTTTTTTCCGTGATCGCTTGCTCTATTCTTGAGATTAATTTCTCATGTAAAGCATGTACCTCCCCCTCGCTCATCTTCTGCAACAAATATACTTTCAGCCGCTCGTGATACAACTGGTATTTGCCACTTTCTGGGCTGTTGAACCAGGCGCTGTAGGCAGCAATAAATTCTTGGATATCATCTTCTGGTTGGTTTAAGACCTCGGCTACAAATTGAGCGGAAACTTCCTTCTTGAGCAGTGCCCAAATGGCGAAGCGTTCGAGTAACTGTTGGCGGAGGTGGACGGGTTGTTTTTCGTCAAATGCTTCTTCGTATAGACCAATTAAACCTTCGGGTAATTCTGCAGCATTTTCTGGATGGATGCTTCCTTTTACAAGGCCATCGTAGATGTAGCGGAGGTAAGTTGGTTCGAGGTGGGGCATTTAATCTTTATTTAAAAATCCCAAGTCTTGAAAATCACCTAAAAGTGCAGTCTGATAAACAAATCGCTTAAACTCTTTTTTCTGAAAACCAAGACTTTTATTTGAGCCATGCTTCTTTACAAATCTTTTAAAAATTTGATTTTCTTGTAACTTTCCATCACCATTCGCTGGCGAAGGTCCTGCAACTACCGAGATTTTTTTATTATCAATAAAAAGGTTAAAACTTAATATATTCCTGATATTTTGTAATTTCTTTCGATTGGCGTAATTAATACTTAATCTCTCGCCGTTTATAATTTGAACTTCCACTTCTCGTCCTTCGTCAATAATAAGTTGAATGAACATATCAAAAACAAATGTTTTTGGGTTTAACTTTTTATCACGACCAAAATTCATTCCGGATGACGTAAAAAATGACCCTGTGTTAAAGACGAGTAATATATTTTCACTTTTTGTTGAATTAATTAATTTCAATAAATCTTCATTTAAAACAATATTATATAAGTTTGAGTCATTCGCATTGTATTCTTGTCTTTGGCAGAAATCAATAATGTCAGCATAGTTTATTTCTCTCACCTTTAGGAAGTCAATGATTTGAATTTTCCTTTGAATTCTGTCTGTTGGTAAAGAGTTGAAAAGTTCTTCACCAAGTAAATAATACCACAACATTTCTCGGTTTCCATGGTAAAATGGAAGTTTAGGTTGAGAAACTTTTTTACCCGAACAATATCTTAAATCTTTAAACAAATCCGTTTGGTAAGTATGAGGTGGAAATGTACCAATAATGAACTTTTCAAAAGATTTATCTAAGGGTAATATTTTTTTATAAGGATGCTTCTCAGGAGCAGGATTACAAGGTAACTTTTTCTCTAAATCTACAAAATGTATGGAATGATTGTAAAGCTCAATTATACTGTTATCTGAAAGGTCATTTTCTTGAGAAAAGTTCAATTCTTTTGCAGAATTAACAAATATTGTTTGGTTCGGTTTAATCATGTTTTATAGTTTATTTGATTTTTGATTTTATTTGCCCATTGATTATTTTTTATTCCTAAGCGAAAATCTATTTCCTTATAATTTCTGTTCGAAAAGAAATTGGAGTAATGTATACTAGTTAATACTTTGTGCAATAAAGTTGGATTTTCGTAGGTTAGATAAAAAAGTAGATTGATTGTTTTAGAAGGTTCATTTACAAAATCAATATTTTGTAGGATACCACCCAAAAAACGGTATCTACAATCTATATCTACTATGTTTTTTGAAAATTCTAACGCTGTACCTAAATTGTAGAGTTGTGAATACATTGCTCCAACTTTTCTCCATACCGATAATTTATCATTCGGATCTCTTATACTCTGACTAATTTGTAAGCCTTCAATTGACCTTTTTGTAGAAATTAAATAAGAAGAATGTAGCATTTTAATTATATCTTCTTTTGAGCTTTCCTCTTTTATTAGATTTGATACAATTAAAAAGCGCTCATAATATTCTTTTTCCGCACTAAAGGATGTCTCCTTATGTGCTAAGAATGAAATTTTCAATAAGATATCACAAAGAATACTATTTTTTTCTATTTTATCAACTAATTCTTTTAACGAAATATTATTAGATGATAATTTATTCATCCTTTCAAGACTCCTGATGGCTCTATGAACATATTGTTTATAAAGACCAGAACTACTTTCAATTATGTTAAATATTCGATTACTATCATTTTGCAAAATTAATTCGGCAAAAATAAATTCACAATAATATCCTTTGTCAGATTCAGATTCTTGAGAATCATTAAGCATTTGTATTGCAATTGAAACCATCTTCTGACATAAATTTGGCTTATTCATTAAAAACAATCTCGTTGATATTCTAGAAAGAATCATAACCTTTAATTCATCGTTTTTTGTCTCCTCAAATAGCTCCTTTATCTTTTTGTACTTCTTATAAGTAAATAACTGATTTGTTATCAATGAAAAAATTTCATTATTATGATATTGAGAATTGACATAGTTTATGTTGTCTATACTTTTTTCATTGAATTCTTTATTTGACAATTCCTTCAAACAAATTTGGAGGATCTCATTGTAATCAAATTCATTATCGGGACTAATAAACCTTAAAATTGAGGTTTTGAAAAATGGAATTGAATTTGCTTCAACCATTAAATTCATTGAAAAAAATCTACCTAATGACACAAAGTCGAAATATAAATTTATTAAAAATGATGCTCCCTCAAAATTTGATTCAGATAATAATTCCCTAGCTGCCATAGGAAGGTGGTACCATTGATGTATATGGACTCTTGATTCCAATTTCAAGACCAATGGAATTTTAGACTTTAAATTTAGTTTAACTAAGAGCGAAATGAAAATGTATAAATACTTGTTAATAACTGATTCATCTTTAAATAGGTTCATCAAAGTCTTAAAAAGCGTATCAAGTTCCTCCTCCTCAATTCTATTTTGAAGACGTCGTGTTATATCATATTCAAACAAGGAAATTTGTCGTAATATATCATCATCTATTAGTGTTAATAGCTTTTTTGCTTTTTTAAACTTTTTATTGACAAGAAGAATTTTAAATATTCTCCGAATTTCATAGTTTCTTTGAGTGTCAAATTCAATTTTTATGGCAATACCTATTTCAATATTAATATCCTGCGACGAATAATTATTTTTTTTATCTATCATGGAAATATTAGAAATAGATTTAATTCTTTTGTTTAAATATTTATAATCTATGGTTCTGTTATAAATAGTTGAACAATCAACATCCAAATCAGTGCTCTCAATAGAGATGATATGAACAAGTTCAACTGGAAAGTAATTAACCCAATCTAAGGAGGGTTGGTCTATCAACATTTGTTCACTGACCTCCAACTTTTCATCTAAATGCTTAAATATTTTTTCAAACCCTATCTTTCGAAAAAAACCTTTAATATTTTTAGAGAAAGTTAATTCCAATAAACACAACATATACAAAGAAAATCTTCTTTGTATTCCAATTAAATTTTTTCCTCCAAACTGTTCAATGCGTTTAAGTGCAGCATCAAAATCTCCTTCTGCCACCAAAGCCACGATTTGCGGCGCTGCATTTTGTTCTTGATGATGTAAATCAACCAATTGTAATCCGCATTCAATAACTTCGTCATCGTTATATTTTGAAGCCCAGTTCATTACCGAATGTAATCCTGATTTGGTCCAAGCATACCCTTTGCTGATTTTTAATTGCCGTTGCCAATGGTTCTGGTCGTAGGCAATAGCAAGTAGTTTGCTGCCATCACCGGTGAGCATGGCGTTTACAGCATAATGCTGAGTTAAAAACTCCATCCCATACCACTCAAACTCATCCGCTTTTTGTTCCTCGATTGCCTGTACTAGTCTTGAAATAAGTTTCTCATGCATTACATGTACCTCCCCCTCACTCAACTTCTGCAACAAATATACTTTCAGCCGCTCGTGATACAACTGGTATTTGCCACTTTCTGGGCTGTTGAACCAGGCGCTGTAGGTCGCGATGAATTCTTGGATTTCTGCTTCGGGTTGGTTTAAGACCTCGGATACAAATTGAGCAGAAACTTCCTTTTTGAGCAGGGCCCAAATAGCAAAGCGCTCCAAAAGTTGCTGTCGATCCATAACGGAGGTACGTTCATCGAACGCTTCCTCGTAAAGGCCAATCAATCCTTCAGGTAATTCCGCTGAATTCTCTGGATGGATGCTTCCTTTGATGAGGCCATCGTAGATGTAGCGGAGATAGGTGGGTTCGAGGTGTGGCATGTTATTCGTTGTTGTTTCTTACAAACGCTCTGAAATTGTCCTTATCGATCATGTGGCCGGATGCGTTGTATTCACGCATAAAGGAAGCAGGTATTTTAGCAGAAGGTTTGGATTTCCATTTAAACTCATAGGCGGTAAGTTGTCCGTTGGATTCTTCGACAAAATCGATTTCTTGTTTTTGAACCGTGCGCCAGAAATAATTATTGGTATATAGCTGATGGTATTGCTGTAATTTTATTCGCTCGGCAATTAAAAAGTTCTCCCACAAGGCTCCTTTATCGGTTCGTAAATCAACCGGGTTCAAGTTATTGATAATCATGTTACGAATCCCGTTGTCGTAGAAGTAAATCTTACGATTGTTTTTTATTTCCCTGCGCTGATTTCGACTGAAACTATTTAACCTAAAAACAATAAATGCCTTTTCAAGCAAATCAATATATTTTGAAACGGTAGCCTTGTCTATCTGCAACAAATTCGATAATTCATTGTAAGAAACTTCACTTCCTAGCTGCAAGGCTAGGGCTTTTAATAATTTGTCTAATAGTTCCGGTTTTTTAATTCCAGTTAAAGAAAGTACATCCTTATATAAATAACTAGAAGTAAGCTGTTTCAATACTTCTCGCGCTTCTGAACGGTGATTCAACACATCTGGGTACATGCCATAAACTAAGCGTTCTTCAAGTTGAGCTGATGCTTCAACATACCCCACATGATCTTCAAATTCTTCCCAACTGATAGGAAACAAATGGTATTCATACTTTCTTCCTGTTAAGGGTTCTTGCGTCGATTGATTAAGCTCCAAGGCAGAAGACCCGCTCAAGACTAATTGTACGTTGGTAAACTGATCCGTAATCATTTTAGCAATCAGACCTACATCTTTGATTCGTTGGGCTTCATCAATAAATACCGTTTTATTTTCTCCAATGATTGCCTTCAATTTAGAAACACCGGCACCTTCCAATAGATCTCTGATCTCTGGATCGTCACCATTAAGGAATAAAAACTTTTTATCGGCTAAACAGGTGTTTATCAAGGTAGTTTTACCCACTTGTCTTGGTCCAAGCAGCACAATAGCTTTGCCATTATTAAACTTCTCAATTACCGTATTAAATAGGGTTCTTTTTATCATAATCCCCAAATATAGTATATTTTTAGTGAGTTAATTCTCTGAAATGATTGTTTTATTAGGTGATGTCTTTCCTCAGCGGGTTCGAGGTGCGACATTACGAAATATATTAATTTTTTCTTAGTAATGATGTCAATTCACGATAAAATAATAACCTTTGGATCATGCAAGCAGCACTCGAAAAATTCAAAAAAGAACGTCCGGAAGAATTTCAGGAATACAAACAGTACATAATGGACATTCGACTCATTCGAATTTGGATGATTAGCCTAGTACTTGGGGCCATTTGTCTAGTTATTGCTTCCTATGTCTGGATGAATATTATTTGGTGCATAGCCATCTTTCTTGCGTCGGTAACAGGATTAGTAATCATATTCAAAAGGCTCAAACACAAACTTCATGTTACTAAACTTTGCATTGCTTTGATGAAGATGACATTTCAGGAGCCCTCGGAAGTATCAACTACATTACAAGATGAATTAAAGGATATTTTCAAATCCAAGGAATAATCAACTAACAAGAATAAGATTGGATTAAGAGAATTAATCAGGTGAATAAGTGAGCTTCTCTCCTTCTACACTTTTAAAAATCTCCGAAATGCTCATCTTATGGAATTTTTCCTTTAATAACTGATGTTTTTGCTTTCCAAGTAGCTTAAGTGCTTTCCCTTCGGCAAAACGGCGAATGCTTTCTTCATCTGAGATGGACAGTCCTGGCACTTCCGTTACATGGCCTGACTCATCTTTTGCAACCATTGTGAAATAGCAGGAGTTTGTATGTCTTACAATACCTGTTTTAGGATTTAAAGCTTCCACACGAATACCAACAATCATAGAAGATTTACCCACGTAATTTACCCTGGCTTTTAAACTAACAAGATCTCCAACTTCAATGGGGCTCAAAAACTCTACTCCTTCCACTGAAACGGTAACTACATACCCACTAGAGTGCTTGGCTGCTGTAACGTAAGCAACTTTATCCATCAAGGACAAAATAATTCCACCATGCACCTTTCCTCCAAAATTGGCATAACTTGGAATCATCAGTTCCGTTAAAATCGTTTCAGAATCAGTGAATTTTTTGAAAATCATCTTATCGAATTTGTAATACGTCTGGGTATGGAATCATCGCTTCGCAAAGGTGACCACAATAATCGCTTACGATGTAAGAAATCCCAATTATTAAGGCTACGGCAACCAAGGTTGAATTGATTCGCTTCGCTTTCATCTCTTCTATTTCATTCACTTTAGTCATTTGGAATATTGCCACTAAACCTCCGGTAATTACCAAAAAGGACGCAATGATCCCAATCACTGCAAACAACCCGATATACCCCAAGGCATTTCCCATGGTAGCCAAACTTAAGGTACCCTTAGGATTTAACAGGCGAATTGCATTCACGGCGGGGTCAACAATATCCGATAAGATTAAGGACCCACTGGCAATGACACCCACTTGAAAAATACTCAAGGCCAGATTATCGTGTTCATCTATTTGATAATTACGCACTAAAAATCCGGTGACCACCCGATGAATAATAAAAAGCCCTAAAAAACCAATGAAAAAAGCAAAGGCCAGCTGCAAAATAATAATTGTACTCATATGTATTTAATTTACAAATAATGCGATATCCCAGTTATTTCGGACTTGTTGTTCAGGGGATATCATTCCCAAACGAAACCCTTTTGCTGTTAACTCCACAGCATAATGCTTGACTCCATTAATTTCCTTGTAAAAACCAGTGCTTACTGGCAAACCAACTCCCAGAACGGAATGTCCATAGGCCTCACTAATCCAAACAGAAGCGGGGATCCCCATTGATCTCAATATGGTAAAGGCCAACAAACTGCGCGTATCACAATCCCCTTTCAAGTTATGCATAAATTCATACGGCGACTGCACACCCGCTGGCACCTCTGGCAAACAGGGTTTATTGCTTCGGTGGTACTCAACCATAAAATCCGAATTGGACTCAGCTACGGCAGTTTTACAGTCAAAATCATGCACCAAAAAATACGGTATTTCTTGTACGAAGGTGCATACCATTTCTGCTGTTTGAATTGAGTTTAGATGCTTTCGCTTGGCGTTTTGTTTTAACTTGACAACTATACTATCCAATTTCTTTACATCATTCAAATCCATTTGCCTGTATAATTCACCATAAAATTCCAAATTATTCGTCGCTTTTATTGAATTAACTTGTTGCTCATTAAATTGCGTTGACTCAAAATAACGTGTTGCACTGGTACCATAATTTAAGGCATAGTTGTTTCGAATAAAATCCCACCACGTTACCGATTTTTGGGTAATGAGGTCTTTTTCATCATTCGGTTTTGGAGGGGAGATTTTAATCGTTCCATCTTCCGTCTTCACTGATTCTTGTTGCGTTGAAGCATCCGGCAAGAAATAAATTATACCTATTGCAAGTACTCCTAGAATTAATACGGATGATATAATGGCAAGTGCCGATTTTCTAAAATAACGAATAAAGGCAATCAAACCAAAAAGCAGAAGGCTTGGAACAATTAATGCCGGAGCTTTCCATAAACAAAACAAAAGCCAAAGAAACATGATGATACGCCACCAGATGTTCCCCCTAACAGAGCGCAATAAGGGCTGTTGAGCCGGTGAAACGGTTTGAGCTCGTAATGCTTCAGATTCCGTAAACGCAGAAATATCTGTTATCCCAATTGGAGTTGCTTTTTTAGCAGATGCCAAACTTGAATCGTTTGTTTCCTCGGCAGGTATTATCGTTCCAACTGGTTGTATCACCTTTTTCTTAAGCACAGGTGGCGTTAAGTGCAGTTGAAACAAGGCGTGCCCATGAGCTCGTTGATATCCCCCATTCCAAGTATCCTTAACATCGAGCAACTCAATTCGTTTCAATACAACCGAATGAAGAAAATCTTTTAATACGATATTTTGCTCAACGCTTAAAACCACATGAGTTCGCTTAACCACACGTGGAGAACGCCATTTAATTCCACGTATCCATGGAAATGTTTTTGCTTTGGTTATGTTTGGCCAATTCCAAATAATTTGTTTTGAGAACACGTTGTTTTTATAGTGTTTAACTACCTTTCTGCTCCATGAATTATTGGTTTGTTCTTCCCAAAAATCATAAAATTCGATTGCAGTTACATCTGAAAATTTCAGTTGCTCCCATTCTATGTGATTAATTTGGTAAAACGGCAATAAGGCATGCTCATTCACACGATAAATCCCAGTAAAACTGGCTTTGAAATATTTCACATGCGGATTTGCCACTATTTCTTTTTGTTATTCTTTTTTGTTCGAGTGGTTTTGCTGCTGTTGGATTGAGACAATTTTACTTCCACACGCCTATTCATTGCCCGTCCTTCTGCCGTCTTGTTATCCGCTACGGGTTCAGATTCTCCTTTCCCTGTCGCTTTTACCCGTTGAGCTTCCACACCATTTTGAATTAGATACTGACGTACTTCTTCAGCACGATCTTGTGAAAGTTTTCGATTCGTTTCTGCATCACCATCCGCATCGGTATGTCCAATAATTTCAGCATTAATCTCTTTGTTTTCTATCAAATATGCGGCTAATTCATTCAGCTGTGGAATAGATGATTTTAACAATATTGCTTTATTCTTTTCAAATTGGACATTTGGTAAACTCAACATTTTCACCGTGGTGTTTGTAGTTTCATCCACGTAAGTAACTGTATCTACCTTAGAATTCTTTTCAATATAAATTGTGTCGTGAACAATGCGCTCCACAACCTGTGGGTTCGAATTCTCATCCCCACATGCACCAAACAAGAAACAACGCAACAACCATAGGATAAACCCAAAAGCCAACAGCAAGCTCAAGAAACCACATCCAAAACGCTGACATCCCGCGCCTGTACATCCACTTGGCAGCAAGGATGGCAAACACCCATTGGGCTCATTTCCAACTAAATTTCTGCCGAAAATCCCTCCAAAAATTGAATTTACCCAATTCTTAATTCTCAAGTTGAAGCCATACATTCGTTTAACACATCCTTGAGACTCCTTAAAACATCCTTGCCTTTCAAGAAATGCAGCACGATTTGATTCGTTCAAAAGAGGGGTGGAAATCTCTTTACCCTGCTCGTCTACTTGCTTAATGCGCTTAACAAGAACAGGTCCTCCAATCCGCCCATGGTTGGCATTTGGGTGATACGCTAAAAAACAGGCGTGCATAAATTTCTCAGGAATTGAATCAAAACGAAGGTCGTTCCAATCCCACTCCTTAGATTCGACCACGGTGGGGTTCGTTTCCAACCCCATGTATATTTCATCTGCAATCAAGCGTTTACCATCGGGAGCCAAATCCTGATGATAATAGTCAATTGTTTCACGTTCCTTGTGTACCAAAAACGGCCCCTCCTGTAATTGGTTTACAGACTCAACAAAGTCCTTCTCCGTAATTTCATCGAGAATGAATAGATCAAAAGTTGGCTCAAGACCAATATAGCTGAAAATTGTTTTATGCTCCTTTCCAAATTCTTTTGGCTTTCGCGTAGAGAATTGGCAGCGCATGACCCCTCTATAGTATAACACTTCAGTCTTCATAACTGCGGGGATGTTGAATTTTTAGAGGCCAAATATTGGTCATAAGACATCACCTTCGGCTGCGTAAACTCAGACTTTTGCATGTATGGATTACCAGAAGAGATAAACTTCAAATGCGTATCTGGGTCAAACGCTTGATATTTTGAAAGGTATTGTTTTGCCTCACGTTCTAAGTTTATAAAATCTTGTTCAATCAACGTTTTGAAATATTTTCTAACTGAAGATTGATAAACAAATTGTTTACTTCGCATCATAACAAACAACATGGCATGAGGAAGAAATAGACTAAAACAGACGAAGAAAGTAATTAGCGTAAATGTAGGATAGTTGGTGGCATGCGTAAAAATGCGCATCGTAAAATAAGCGTTGTTCATTTTATTGGCATACCATGTCTTTTGAGCTTCTCTTTCATTTTCAGTTTTAACTACAACCCTTGTATTCTGATGGTCTACCCCAAAATTATACGTTTGAATCGATTGATCTCGCAAAGATTGATTGTATTCAACGGCATTAGACCATTGCGTAAGGGTGGTTAGCGGAAAGATCAATACAAAAGCCATTAACCCTAAATACAATAACCGGAAAACAACTGTAAATCCGGGAATTGCCCAATTCGAATTGAATCGAAATGTTATCAAGTAATTTTTCCATTTTCCCACTTGTGCTATTAATTTTTTGAATTTTTCTTCTAAGGTAGTTTTGATGAGAGATTCATTGATAACCACAAGTAAACTCAATTCGGGTTTTATTAAAATCAAGGAAAAACGAAAAATACTAACAAATACAAAGGAACCAAGTATCGAAATGGGCATCGCCCACCAAATGCTCCCAGAAACAAAAAAACCAATAATAAACATCGCAACTAGGCAGCTCAATACAACCGAAGCAAAAGAAACCAAGACCAATACGATAAATGATCGTTCTTGAACATTGGCCTTAGCGTAACAGGTAGGTTCAAGTCCCAATACTCGAATTGCAAGTTGTTGCAACATAGCTATGCTTGGTCGTTGGAATTAATGAATTTCGATGGATTGTCTTTAATTTCCTTAGCGGTGGCTTTATTCCACTCTTCAATTATTTGCTTATTCAACTCCTTTTGTTTAGCCATCTTCTCTTCGCGTTCTGCTTTTGCAGTTTCATAATCAAGGTAGGTGTATTTCTCCATATGCATTACTCCATTTACACTTTCATAGAGTAAACTTTCGGACACAACACCTGCTTCTACTTGGCGCAATTTGTTGTAGTTTTCTACCATGTAATCGTAAGGCCCTTTATTGAGCATCATTTTAAAGAAGATGGGGCCCATTTCAATGCACAGAAATACGCCCAAAATAATCCAAGGAATCCATCCCCCGATTTCATGCGAAATTTGAATTCTTTTCAGTAACCCGTCATAACCATGGGAACGTGTTTCATTATCTTTATAGGCTTGACGTAAATCATCCGAGTTTTTATTGATTTGATCATCCGCAAAATTGAGTTGCTTACGCCAAGCACCCACCTCCGAAGATTTCAACTTTATGAACTTATCCTTCTCAGCTCGTTTTGTATCAATATCCATTTGCATTTTTTTTGCTACTGGGCCAAAGCCGTACGCACGTTTATCTTGCATTTCAGTTTGCTGACGTTCAACTAGCCCATCAATTTCATCATCATATACCTTGAGTTCTGCTTCATATCCACTGAGCTTCTTTTCATACTCTTTTTTATCTTTTTCCAACTTTGCTACATTTTGCTTAAAAAGTATGTCGGTTTGTGCATTTAATTTCTCCGCATACCCTTTCTGATAGGCACTCAATTCAGAATCGATTTCTGACTCGAGAATTTTTATTTCCAAAGGAGCCGAAATCGCGAAACCCAAGATTAACGCGATAATGATTCGAGGCATCGCTTGTCCAAATTCTTTCCAAGTTACCTTGTCGGTTCCATCTCCCTTGCCTGTAGACGATACAATAAAACGGTCAAGATTTAAAATAATCAAGCCCCAGACCAATCCAAAAATAATTGAACCGATCAATGTCCCCCAACTGAATGTATCATGTATCGCATTGTTTTTTGGACCAAAAATGGTGTAAAAAGCAAACCCGCCGGAAAAACAAGCAAGTAACCCCGTACATAACACGATGCCACCAATGCCTGCATATTTTACACGATCTTGCATAGGCGATTTAACCAAAAAATGAGAATCCGCGCCAGCACACCACCACAATACTTTTGTGATTTTATGAACTTGCGATAGGTAGATGGGTTGTTCCATAAAAATGAAAATTAGTTTGTTGAAATTTTAATAAGGGAAATTAAAGACTGGTCAATTACATCATGAGCAATCAGAGGTAATTTTAAGTTTGGCTTCATTGAAATATGCTTAATTGAAGGATTGTAGATTCTTTTGGGTTGAAATAGTCTTATTGACTTTAAATTTAGCGTAAAACAGATTGAATCAAGGCATAATTTTGGTAATTCAACTGCTGTTTTCAAGTAGTTTACTTTTAGAGGTATGATTATTTTTTTCGGAAAGGGACTAAAAACAGTTATCCTTATTGTTGGATAATGTCCATTAATTTGACTGTGGAAGTCACCCTTTTTTCTACACCAATGATAGCGTTTCCAAAACCAAAAAGCCCTTGTTCTGAATAATTGACCCGCTGGAACTGCATTGTAATTTATAATAACAAACCAAGCCTTTGGAAAATCATAAGTTAAATGCAAATCTTGTCCGTGATAAAAGGAGTTGACGCTTTTACTATCATTAAGCAACAATTTGTTCATTTTCAAAGATATGAAATGTCCCTGCTAAATCGGTACATTTGAAAAGAAAAGTATACTTCGTTTACACAAACTCTACTTGCATGAATACAAACCCTATGGAAATTGAAGCAGAAGAAGTTTTGATCAAATTAACAGGGATTTTTAATCATCCTTTTAACCATTCGTTGGTTAACCGATTGAAACGACAAGAATTCAAAAAAGAATTATTTACTCCCGAAAATCAGTTTTTACGAAACACCTTTTACCCTGAATTCCGTGATTTAATGTTCATTGGCAAGGAGGAAAGCTCGATCAACATATTCTCCAAAACGAGTACCGCAACGATTACATTTCAAAAAGGGAACAACGAAAACCATAAAGAAATAGATGCAAAAATGGGTTCGATTGAATTGTTTCTTTCACCTAATGGGCTGCATTTTTTCAGTATTCAACTACATCCCGTGAAAAAGGATTTAAATTCAATTTCTGACCTATTGTTTTGCGCAAGAAATTTTGACACAAAAATCATCACCGATGAGCAACAGAAATCATGGGTAATTTGGATAGAACAAAACATTTTGGATGGTATAGAGATTTCATCCAAAGGACCTAAAACCATTAAAGTGGATGAATATTCAGGGAGTAAATTTAAAATATTTACGGTGTTGGATATTCCGGAAGATACTTACCAAATTGATTCTTTGAAAAGAGAACAATTACTCTATGATTTGGGTAGCGTAGCACCCATAGGAACTGCAGGAGGGGATTCATTTTACACCCCTAACGAGGCATATTTTGAATCATTACTTGAAGATAAAATCGCCGTTTTTAAAAACTACACCATGCTACCCATGTTCGATACCTTCACCGTATTAGGTCAGGGCATTCTTACTTCCCATAATCCAGCATCAAAACAGAACATGTTTTTAACTTGGCATCAGACCTATTTCAGAATTTATCTTTTCAATTTATTTATTAAATACAACTTATTTAGGTACAATCACGAAATGTCGGATGACTCCGTTAAGGTGAGGGATGAATTTGAGAACTTTTTAAACACCTATAACCTCAGTCATTTATCCTATAATTTTTTGCCCAATCTAATTTTTCATCACCATCGGAAATCACTTCAAATCGATGAAGAACTGGAAAAATTCCAAGACCGTATTAATCGCATTTCACAATCCATTGTGGAGGAACAACAAAGGCGTTCAAATCTTCTTCTCGGGATTGTTGGTGCAATGACTTCCATTGCAGGATTACAACCCATTCTTGCTTACATAGAAATGGGAAGAAGATTCTTGCAACTTGGATATTTTTTATTTTACGCATTGGTTCTAGTTGTTATTGCAGTGGCGTCTATTCTTGTACTCTCGTATTTGTTTCCGGAAAAAAAGAAAAAAATATTACGCAAATGGAGGAGCAGGAACGATTAAGTGTCAAAACTGCCTTCTATCTTCTAAAACATTTTGAAAAGATAGATTCAGAGATTGAAAAGATATTCCATGAAGCAGGTTTTGAAAAAAATGATATTGAAATCCAACTAAAGACCATAGGATCGAAGTTTGACCATCGGTTTTGTCGCAACCCCTTTGAGATTCTAAGTACTTTAAAAAAGGGCAAAATGTTGGAGGAAATCCAACAATCGAATCATAGAATCGCGAGAACTTATGAATTTTCTGAAATCGTGGGAACGGATCAAGTGTTAGGGGCTAATGTCATTGATTCGAAAAAAGTGGTTCCGTTACTGAGAAATGATCAAATCATACAAGTTATTTACCAAGAGAAGCTTCCCTCAACAAGCCATTTAGTTATCGTAGAATCCGCTAATAAAGAAATCATAACTGCCTTCCCAGGAAAATATGCGCCTCCTTTCCCAAACAACAAACTTAATCCAAGCGAAAACAAGTTGGCGGAAACATTTTGGGAAAACCATGTTTTCGTTATTCAGCAGCCCATTTCAACAGATTAATGTATTTAAATCAAACGCCTGAAATTTATGCGAAATAAAAATCAGCTTCATCTAAGACATCAAATTGATTGAAAAGGGGGAGGGAATTCAAAGTGAATATGGAAATAAACAATCAATCTACAAGTGACTTTTCTTCATCATTAATTAAGAAAAATATTACGAAATTGCGAACAAATAATTTTTTCAGATAGTCACAATGGATTTTTTAATTTTCTTTTCTTTGGGAGTTGTGATTATTTGTGTTTGGCTGTTTACCAAACTCAGAAAGGAGAAAAAGAAATACAAAGAACTTTCAACGAAAAACCTTGAGCTCTTCACAGAAAATAAACTACTAGAAGCGGAGCATTTAAAATTCCAACTTCAACCCCATACATTACGGAACATGGTAGCAACACTGCATGTTGCCTCAAAAAATCTTTACAAAGGTTCGGAAGCACTTTCCGAGACATTGGACTACATTCTATATCAAGGCAATAAGCACCTTGTAAGTATTCAAGAGGAGTTATTTTTTTTAGAAAATTACAAATCTTTGCAAGGTAATTTTGTTCATCAAATCGACAGCATTAAAATTGATAAGTCTCAGGTAAATACTCATTCAATTTTTTTCAATTCATCTTGTATACCTCATTTAATAACTGCATATTTCGTCGAGAACGCCTTTAAACATGGTGATTTAAATCATCCTGAATTTCTAAATATATGCCTCAAACTTTCGGATAAAACTTTTGAAATGGTTGTTACCAACCGTATAAGACAAAAACCTGCCATGAGTAAAGGCGGAATTGGCTTGGCTAACATGAGAAAGCGATTAGACCTTTTACTATATGGTAAGTATGAGTTAAAACAAAGTTGCAATGAACATGAATATTATTCAACGCTAATCATCAACTTCTAACATGAGTAAACTGAGAGTTGCAATTTTGGAAGACAGCCCACAACTTCTGAAAGATCTTAAGGAAAGCTTGGAGGAAACAGCGCTTGTCGAAGTGGTGGCATACGCAACTACCTCTAATGATTTTTTGGATAAGGTTTATTCTTCTAAACCCGAAGCATTGCTGCTTGATATAGATTTGGTTGGAGATCGCATGAATGGATTAGACATTGCTAATAAATTAAAACTGCCCGTACTTTTTGTTAGTGGCAAGACTACAGAGTTTAATTATGGTATAGAAGAACTGAATATGAATTCAGCTATTCCTGTCGACCATATCAGTAAGCCAATTACTACAGAAAAACTAAAAAAGATCTTACCAAAATTTATCAATGAAATCATTTATATCAATAAAGCTAGGTTCATTTATCTTGACTTTAGCGAGAATAAACGAAATAAAATTTCCATTGACTCAATCGTTTTTATAGAAACAGATACTGGTAAGAGTGGAGCATCAAACAACAAGCGAATTTATTTCACTGATAGAAAACCTGAAATTTTATTCAATTTCTCGCTTTCAAAAATCGAGGAGAAAGGTTTTGATACAACCCAGTTCATAAAAATTCGAAGTTCACATCGCATAAATGCAGATAAAATCATTCGCTATAATAACAATCATGAAATAGAAGTTGAAGCAATAAATGAAAAAGGTCAACTTGAAATGAAAAAACTTCCAGTGTCAGATGACTTCCGAAAATTCGTAAGTCGTTTCAAAAAATAAACTGCATTTATTACTGCAAAACGCCGATTTATTCCCCTAAAAAGATTTCTATTTCCTAAAAATAGACTTCATATAAAACTCATTAGATATTTGCTCTATAAAACAAAAAGCAAATGTTACCAGCAGTCAATTTTCATTTATGGGAGCCTTGCAATATGCGATGCAAATTTTGCTTCGCATCTTTCCAAGATGTTAAACACAGTATATTACCTAAAGGACATCTACCAAAAGAACAAGCGATTGAAGTAGTTCATCATCTTGCCGATATGGGCTTTGAGAAAATTACATTTGCAGGTGGTGAGCCAACTTTATGTCCTTGGCTACCCGACTTAATTGCCACCGCGAAACTTGCTGGACTTACAACAATGCTTGTAACTAACGGTAGCAAACTCACCGACAGTTTTTTAGAAAACAACACCAAGCACCTTGATTGGATTGCCGTAAGCATTGACAGCTTAAAATCCGATACAAATCATACGACTGGTAGAGCGATATCCGGTAATACACCATTGAAACTTGAATTTTATATTTCTCTAGTTGACAAAATCAAGCAACACGGTTACGGATTAAAATTAAACACTGTGGTTCACAGCAAAAACTACGAAGAGGACATGGGCGACTTTATCCGCTATGCAAAACCACATCGTTGGAAGTTGTTTCAAGTGCTGCCGATGAAAGGACAGAACGACATGAATATTGAAAACTACAAAATTTCAAATAAGCAGTTTCAACTTTTCATCGATAATCACATTAGGATTAAAGATATTACATGCATTGTTCCTGAAAGCAACAATCAAATGACAGGCTCTTACGCAATGGTTGACCCAGCTGGTAGATTTTATGATAACACAACTGGCAGTCATACATACAGTAAACCAATTTTAGAGATTGGAGCGAGACTTGCTATTCAGCAAATGAACTACGACTTAACAAAGTTCATTTCTAGAGGCGGTTTATATAATTGGACAAAGGTTGACTAAATTTTTGGTTCTATCCGAAGTCCAATCAAAACCAAAGATGCGGAGGCCGAAACGCAGAAAAGGAGGCATAATTTATTACATGGAATTCATGGCTAAAAAACCAATGGTTCAATTACCAAGACCGAGCACCAAGATTGGTAAACCTGGGGGTCCTGCGGGTAACAATCCGCCAAAACCTCATAAGTAATTAATAGACGGGTGGTGCTGCCACCCGTGATTTTAATACTTATGTCTACAAAATAAAATTATTTCAGCACATCATAGATACTGACATTAGTAATTACTTTAATATCAAACTTTCTCGAACTTTAGTGTAATTCATAAATTGAAAATTATAACTTGCGATTCAAATGTGGTAATTAAACTTAAGATGGCGTTGTAGGTGCAGTTTCGCTCTTGTTATTCAAGCATTGTCAAGTTTAAAAAAATCAGTGTCCAACCATATAGTCGTAATGCAGCAAACCATTTCAGTAGATTAAAAGATTTTTTAATATATTTAAATAAATCACCTGAAATTTATGAATAAAAACAAAGAAGAGCCCTTGGACTTGTATGACCTTGTATACGATTATTTACACGAATCCTGGGATCCAATTGGCGTAAAAGCATTTGGGGAACCTGCCGGAGAATACTCCAATTACGTGGATGATATCGTTCTTTTAATTATCCGAAAAGTAAGCCTTAAAGACCTTGCAAATCATCTTCAAAAGTTGGTTGAAGAGCAAATGGGAATCGATTGGTTCCCTAGAAATTTCCACGTGGAGGCTGCCTATGATTTATTGGAGTATAGGGGTAAATAAAAAAATAAAATTTGCGAAGATTCCCCCATTATCGTAAAAAAGGCAACTTATCGAATTAACTAATCACCTTAATCCAAAAAGTAGTTTTTTCTTTATAAATTAAATAATTTCTTTATTCTGGAAATAATTTAATTGCCTCCATTACCCGCGTTACGCGCCAATGAAAAGCGCATGATTTATCACTGAAAAACTTGGATAATACACAGTAAACTTGGTCCAATTTCGAAGATAACTCGAGCTACGCGGTGAAACCAGGGGTGGAAATTCATGAAGAATTCTAAATGCCCCACCTACGGCGACATAGAAGATGGCGGATTTGATTTTTTCGAGCACTTATAATGATGCTCAGGGTTACCCGTGTTACACCAATTTTGATAGCGTTACCCGAGTTACGCAATTTTTCACCCAATTTACACGAGTTACTTAGATGGACCTGAGAGGGATTTCAAACCATTCTCTTAGGAAAAGAACCCGAGTTACTCGAGTAAAATATTGGAATAGAAATTAAGTGGTTATTTAATAAAATAAGTTTTTACTAATTTGGTGTCGCTAGAAAAGCGTCTAACAGTCTATAAATACATATTGAATATTCCTTCAATAATTAATCTCTACTCCTATCATTTGTGAGTCTCAGGTATTGGGATAAAGAACGAATTGTGTTGTTCAACCCGCTCACTTTATAAACACCAGTGTATCGTTCCTGATTTCGATGCGCTTGTACACGAAATTATCTATGAAATACTGCTTTTCTGCTTCAGTCCAACCTTTCATTATCTCCAAATCACTCTGAATTGCTTTACGTTTTTTATCGGCCTCTAGCCTTTGCTGTTCATTTTCCGAAATACTGTCGGGAATAATGGGTTTAGAAATGGTGCAACTCACAACCATCAATAACAAGCCTCCGATAATAAATTTAGTTTTTAACATCGTAAAGATTTTAGAATCAAAATTTTGAACGGACAGCCTATTTTAAGTTACAGTGTTTTTTATACTTGTAAGGAATCTATTAATCGGTGCATATGGATGCATCAACCTTAGCAAAATGCAAAAACATCACCTTATCTCAACTACTTTACTACGCACTATAAAATAGACTGAATCACCTCCAAACCCTCTACAAATCGGTTCGAAAACCATTCATTTATGCCCACTCTGATGAAAGCACTTTCCGAAAGGAAGGTGTTTTTTTTGTGTACGCTTCCTTTCAGGTAATGAAATTTTCATACTTTTATAAATCAGTAACCCTAAAAAATGATTTTCCATGAGAATTTTGCTTACCACTCTTTTGACCCTTTGTGCATTTTCATTTTTCGGTCAAACCGTTTACTCTGTAGAATCAAAATACGATGCCGATGTTAAAATTTATGTCGCCAGTTCAAAATACGATGCCGACTTGTTGGTGTACAAATGTTCATCAAAATACGACGCAACCGACAATAAAGGACTTTGGTTTTTCGCAAGCAGTAAGTATGACGCGAAAAAGAAAGTGTTCTTTTGTGACAGTAAATATGACGCAGATCTTATAATCTATTTTGTAGACAGCAAATACGACGCTATTTGGAGAAACAGCGCGAAGAAAAACTTGATGTACTAATTGCTTCTAATGACTCAAAAAAACCTTCGGCAACTTCTCTTCCTTATACTCTTCCTTCCGTTTTCATTGTTTGCACAGAAGAAGAATAGTTCCTTCAGTGGTGAGATGCTGTTCAATGTGGAACGTGTTGCTCCTCCGGACTCAAGTCGCGAAATGGTATTGATTTACGCTAAAGACAGCTTGCTGAAAGTGATTAATTTCTCTACACAGTGGGGACAACAAGAACTTATCAAGCACATCAGTCGACAAAAATCATATCTACTTATTTCAACCACCAAAGGAAATTATGCCATCCGAACAGAATACACCAAAAATGTAGACACTTCCATGCATTACACCTACAAAAAAACTTTTGGTCACAAGAGAATTGGAGGATTTAAAGCAAAAAAACTCAAGGTGCAATTCTCTGGGATTAACAAAGATTTCGACTTCTATTACTACAAAAAAATTCCCGCAAAATACGGAAGCGCATTCACCGATTTCCCAGGATTGGTAGCTGAATACTTTCTACCGTCCGACCAAGGATTGTTCAAATACACATTGACATCCCTCAAAAACATGGACCCTCCGCTTTCGCTTTTCATGATTCCCGAGAACTACAAAAAGGTATCCTTGGAACAATTTCTTGAGGAAATAGCGACGCCCTAACGCTGAATTTAACAAAGCGCTGTGCATATCAATCCAATCGTGAGATAGAACCCATTTCTTTGTTCGCTACCTTCGTACTTTACCCTTAGCATGCGACAAAACGAGTTTATTCCCCATGAGCCAGAAGGTCCTTTATACACAAGCGAGATAACGGACGATACCGCTGCGCAAAAAAAGAAAAAACCCAAGCCCAAAGCACCTAAAACCGAGTCGGGTACAAAGGAAAAAATTAACAGCACCGTTTCGTTTTTTAAATCAAAAAGATTCGTTTCATCCGTTGGCGCTTTACTTACCCTGGGTTCTGTATTTATTTTCTTTGCGTCTATATCCTATTTTGTAAGCTGGAAAAACGACCAAGATGCCTTGTTGAATTATGGTTTTTGGGACTATATTTTT
>Ga0114967_10000113_pt1 | contig 65788 bp, 80 predicted proteins | sample M_130628_MF_Meta_FD_92639 | JGI IMG/M metagenome (GOLD analysis project Ga0114967, IMG submission 92639) | Freshwater microbial communities from Lake Montjoie, Canada to study carbon cycling - M_130628_MF_MetaG | ecosystem: Environmental > Aquatic > Freshwater > Lake | place: Lake Montjoie... | reverse complement strand
TTTGTTGCCATATCTTTTTTAATCTGCTTAGTTCGTATCACTTGCTTTGTCTCTCGCTTTGGTTGGGTATGGTAGGCTGTAGAGGGGATTGTTAATTGTTTGTGAAAGGTATAACTGTTTGTTCTTTGCGTAATATTATTACCTTATCTTTGGTTATTATTCACACCTAAAAATATTTTTATGATTATTACAAACAAAAGTGATCTTTCAAAAGTGATTGATAAAATTAATCACATTGCCGACAGTTTACAAAAAGATATAAATATTAAAACAGCGCCGTCAATTGCCAGCGCTAAGAAAAAAGGCCTTGTAAATTTTAGTTACTTGGGGTCGGTTAATAGTAGCAGTAAAATAATTAAAGGTGAAAAGTTTAATGAGATGACCTTTATAATTTACTTAGCTCCCAGTAACCAAAGCGGATATAATGTTTGCAGTATGTCAACCATGGAATGTGTAAAAGCTTGTTTACATAATTCCGGACATAATAAAATTGATACTAGCGGAAAAATAAACAAAGCTAGAATTGAAAAGACAAAACTATTTTTTGAAAATAGAGAGTTATTTTGTGGCCTGTTATTTGGTGAAATTGCCAAAGCAAAAAAGAAAGCACAAAACAAGGGTTTTAATTTTTCCGTCCGTTTAAATGGAACTAGCGATATTGATGTGAGATTATTTAACTTAAATGGGGTTAATATATTAGATCAATTTAACGATGTCCAGTTTTATGATTACACAAAAGTTTTAAATCGTTTTAATAAAATAACGGCTTCAAATTATGACCTCACGGCCTCTTTTAGCGGCCATAATATGATTGAATGTATAAACATATTAGACAATAATTTAGGCCGTGTCGCAATGGTATTTGAAGGCAAAGTTTTACCAACATCGTTTATGGGTTTCCCTGTTATTGACGGCGACATATCCGACATAAGATATAAAGACAAAAAAAGTGTAATTATAGGCCTTAAATTTAAAAAAGTTAAAGCAAAGATTGATACTTCAAATAATGCTTTTATAATTCCACAAAATAGCGCTTTTAGCGTTTATTAATCTAATTAGCCCGGTTATTAATTTAATCGGGCTTAATTTATTTTTTAATCATTTAATTTTATATTATGGCACAAAAAAACAAAGATTACCTAACTATTTTTTTATTAATCTTAATTTGTTTACTAGCTCACAATTTTATTAATCTTTAAATATTATTATTATGCGAAATAAAAAACCATTACAGCCCAAAAAAATATTAAGCGCTTCGTTAACTGGGTTACAGTTTAATGAATCAAAAAAAGTAAGTACACAGGCCCGAGTTGATCAACTTTTGATATTACTGGAAATTGATAAAAGTATACACGGCTTTAAGCAATGTTTACAAAAATTTGACCGTCTACAGCGCAATAAACACGGCTTAATTTAGGCAATAATAAAACAATATTAATAAACTAATAAACAATAAACTTATGGCAAAAAAAATAGTAATGAATGAAGATATTTTCAATATCAGTCCATTTGATGCAATAAATGATATGATAAATAGATTGTATCAAGAAAAAAAACCTTTCTTAATTGAAGTTGAATTCATTAAAAAAGAAAGTGAAAGTTATGTTGTTAAATATAATAGTGAATTGCACCGAATAGGTCACAATTATGTAATGACCAGCGACAAAGATTACTTTTTTGTTGTTGATTCTAGAAACTTATATGATTATAAACTCTAAAAAAGTAAACTTATGTATAAAATAGGAGAAAAAACAACGATACCCCTCCCAAAATATAACTCATTTACTGGTTGGCCAATCTATAAAGACAACAAAATAATTGTTGTCTGTAAGTATTATGCTGATGCCGAAAAAAAACTTATTGAACTTATTAATAAATCTAAAAAAAAATAAACATGAAAGCAAAGCGTATAACACCCGAAATTAAATTGATTGCTGATGCCCATATTAAAGCGAAAATTACCGGCAAATTTGATGACCCTGTAGTATGTAACAAGTCTGAATTATTAACCGCTTTAAAGCAAGGTAAAACATTCAGCCAGTTGTTGGATACTATAGAGATTCGCTTTTGTAGTGTTGGTACATTGCTTTTGGCATCCGGCACAATACTGGATCAACACATTAGTAATAACTACAAAAATAGTATTTACAAAGGTTTCAAAACATTATTAAACTCCTAAAAATTATAATTATGAGAAGCGTAAAAAACTTAATACACGAATTCAATATTAATAACTTAAAGGTGGAAATTAAGCCCTTGCAAGGTGGTTGTATTGGGTTTATTTATACACGGCAAAACTTTGGCCAAGTCAAAGCTATAGTTGAGAATACTGGGTATTGTATTTTGAAAAAATATCAATACATACATACCTTTCAAGTACCAGCGCACGAAGTTGATGCCATCCCAAATCTAATAGCCTATTAACAAAACATTAGCAATACATTGGGAACTAATTAACAAATGATTGCGTAATTTTATCACGAAATAAATTAATAACCAATAAAACTTAAAGCCATGAACACAAATCCAAATTTTTTAAATGCTTATCCTGTATTTATTATGCATGAACAATTAAACTTACAAAGCTTCTTTGAAGACCAGTCTTTAGACCTTATTTGGGAGTCATGCTGTAATCATTATAATAATTTCTTGAATAGCAAATTTAATGATCCAAATAAATCAGAATACGATTGCATTGCAGACTATGTAAGAAATCTTATGGAATTCTACACTAATTAAATTGCCAGTATAAAACATAAATATTATTAATCAATAAAACTTTTAATTATGAAAATTATTGTAAATCAAAACGCTACCGAACAAAAATTAATGGATACTGCTTATAAAGTTGTTGAACTGGCAAAGCAGAAGGCATCAGAAGGTGTTCACTTCTTTTACTTTCCAAAAGTAGAAGGTGTTCATTCTTTTCATTTAATAAGCAGAGTAGGTCAACTAACTGAGGCTTCAGTTGATTGCGCTTATAGAGGGTTAGGTCAACATTATATAAAATTTATTATTAAATCTTAAATAATTCATTAACTAAATTAATCACTTAAACTAAATCAAATGAAAAAATTATTTAAAACTGATTTTGTCATATACGACAAAAAAACTGACCACGTATTAGATTTTGGAAACGGAGACATTGTAATCTTTGGAAGTAAAGAAGATGCGGATGCAGATTGCAAAGGAAATGAAGAAGTAATAAGTTGCAATGATTTACCACAACATTGGAAAGAAGTTATATTAAAACAAATCAATAAAGATTAACTAACTAAAACTATAACACAATGACATACTACGAAACAAAACAACATGAAAATGGGCATTATTATTTTGCCATGGCTGACAAGTTCCCAAACGGCTTTACATCGTGGGCGGAAACTCACTTTGAAATAGTAAGATTCATTAGTGATTATGATGAGGATCAAGGTGGTGTAATAGGTTTAACTGGAGTAATAGAGGGTATAGGTGGGTTATATGAATTAGCACAAGAATGGACTGACCAGTTTGAAGAATTGAATAAAGATAGAGATGATTGGGACGGCGAATGGTTTGACAGGTTAGAGTTATTTTGTAATCAAAAAAATAATTCAAATAATAATATTTAAGTTTTTCTTATCAAATAAATGCGTATTTTTATCACTAATTATTTATCACCTTAAAATTTAAAATTATGAAGTACGAACTGATCTTAGATGTCAAAGTAAACAAGGATGCATTTTATTGGGTTTTCGTTGACGGCCAAAGGCTTGATGGCCATTGTATGTATGCCGGTAACCTTCTTACTAATAATGAAGAAAAGACTGCCCAATGCTTGGCAGATGCCACAAAAATGTATCACGAAGTCATAGAAGGTAATGGTAGTGCTAATTATCAGAAGGTTATCTTATCTACGGAAATTTAGATTTAGTCATTTAAAAACTAAACCAATCGCACATGAAAAGAGCATTAGAACTAATAATACAAATTCTAGCAATTAAAAATAAATACATTAAACCTTAAAAATATTGAACATGAAAAAAACAGAAAAAAAAGAGATCAATATTTATCGTTTATGGGATATTGATAACAACGAGAATCTTATGTATGGAACTATGGGCGACATTAAAAAATATGCAAAAAACCAGATCACTTTTAAATTACCTGACTCTTTGTTAAGAGAACAGGTTGATGAATTACTTGAGATTGATATGGTTGCAGTTGATTTTTTAGAGGAGATTGGATTTAAGCCCATACTAATTTACACAATTACAGAATATGATTTCTTAAAAAGTAAAAAGACATAATGCTTATGCGTATAAATAACACTACCTTTGTAAGTATTATGGCACACAATCAAAGTAATACTTATCAATCAGCAAAAATAATCTTTCAGACATTAGGCTTAAAGGAAGACACATACATATCTATTCCAAAGGAAGATATAAAACTGTTCCGGAAGCACTTATCTGAAATGATTAAAAGACAGCAAAGTAGTAATAAATATGCAACTAGAGATGCTGGTGCATCCGGAATTAAAGTTATTAGAATTGAATAATTTATTAACCCATAAATCTAAAAACTATGCAGCTCCTTAAAGTAAAAAGTGTTTATCCTGTAAACCAACCAAGCTATAACGATTGGTGCAAAGAATTTAAATTTGGTACTAGATCAGCTAAACGAGAAGGTATTGATAATGCAAATCGGATCATGCAGTTGTGGGATAGTTATATGAAGACTAAAGAAAAATTTATTAAGTTAACCGAAAACATTCGCTTACAAGAAAATTTATAAATCTAAAAACTAAAATTATGAAATTAGAACTAGTAAAAAAAACAGATGGCGATGGTATTATAACTTATTACATTAATAAAAACAGTATGTATGTATCTGGAAGTAGTTGTTGTGGGAATGATGCTTTATCTAAAGTTATGAATATCTTTAAACAATTAAAAAAAGGCGAATTACCAAAGGAAGAAATTATTTTAGTTGAAGAAATTTAATTTACAATTTAAATTATAATTATGAAATATTCGGAGTATCTTTTTTCTTGTGTGCTAAAAAAAATAAATAGCATTTATGATTCTTTGGATTATGATGTCCAATATGAAGTGGCCATTAATTTATATAAAGATTTCCAAAAGTCTAAGTATAATATTGGGCAAAAGAAAGAAGATTTATGTATGTTAGAATACATTTCAGACACACTCAATAATTCCTCAAAAGAGAACCCTAATAATTTTGATTTCTTTACTAGTAAAAATTAAACCTTTTTATATATCCTTAGTGAATCTCCAAAATAAAGCAGCCTAATACAGGTTGCTTTATTAATTAAAAAACCCCACCTAAGAATAAGCAGGGTTATCAATCATTAAACATCATCTAAGATTATAAAGTTATGTATTTTGTACCGGGTATAAAATCTTTTTTTTTATACTTGGCTAACATATCACGCCAGTTAATTCCGAATGTTTTTTCAAAGTGAGGTTTGTCTTTAAATTTACGCCAACTACCACCCCATGTGATTTGTTGTTTGATGGAATAAGGCAGTAGTTTGCCCATATCATAATTCCAATCTATTTTATCATTTACTAAAACAACAAGATCAATAGCTAAACCATAATTATGATAACTGCTTCCTGCTTTGGCATTGGTAACTATTGGGCCAGAGATTTTTCTGCCTATATCATAAAGGGCTTGCTGTTCATCCATTGTTCTCAATCCCTGGGAAATTCTTAATACTATATTTAATTTATTTTCTGCCTCTTCTATAAAATTACTAAAATCTAATCTGACTTTAGGATGTAAATACTCTAAACGTAGAATACTTATTTTATCTTTCATAGCTTTTTGATATTAAAAAAAATGCTAGTAAGCAATAAAGCACAAGCTAGGATAAACAATAAAAACCATTTATCTTTTTTGCCTTTAAATTTTTCTAAATTTATTTGAGTATCAGTTAGTTTTTTTTGGGTATCAGTTAAATCACTAACAAGTAATTTAATGGCTTGCTTGTCTTTTAAGGTTATTTTTAGGGTATCTATTACTGGAAGTGGGATTTTTATTTTAGATAATTTATCTTTCCAAACTAATTCGGCTTTTTGGTATCCAGCATTATATGATTCACGAACTTGATTTTTGCAATCTATTTTTTGGTCATTATATTTTCTATCCAAATAAATATTAAGACTGTCTATCTGCTTTTTAATTTCCATCGTATCCTTTACTAATACAGGAATTAAAAATGGGATGGAATCCCTCTTGCCCGGTAGATATATATAACTGCTATCATTGGCACATGGATGAAGCCCCAACCATTTTTTACCAATGTTATCAAATGCCTCTTGTTGTTTTTCTACTCTTTTCTCTATATTGCAAGAGTTGGATATGAATAAAATACTTAACAAAAAAACACCTAGCAGGTTATATGCTTTCATCGCTTGACATTTTTTTTTCTGTTGCCAATAGCTGATCGCTAGAATTGGTTAACAGATTTTTCATAATGTAAGCCAATGCCGAAGACAAGGCCGCCATCCCAATAGCTTTCCAATCAAAAGTTAATGATCCATTTTGTAATGAAGTGTACATAAATGTAACTATCGCAGTAAGTACTGCTACAAATAGACCTTTTATAAAGTCCCTTGAATTTAAAGTTAAAAAAGGTGATTTCATATTATTTAGATTTATTTTCTTTTATTTCTTTGTAAATACGAATAGCATTGTACAAGATAGTTGTAACTGTTGCAATTAATGTAAATATACTAAGTAAATTAGAAGTGGCAATCAATCCAATAAGGCAAATTGCATTAAGTTTAATGCTTACCCAATCAACTGAATTATTAAGAATGGTTTTCATAGTCATAGTTTTAAAGTAGGATAAATGGTGGTACACAAATAATAATGCAAATATTATGCCTTATTAATTTCATTCTTCAAAATTAACTATAAAATCAACACATTAAATAAAATATTTTATCGTAATAATATTACTAAGGCTTTTGGACATACCGGCGCTTGATCCTTAAAAAACTAAACCTTGGTGTAAAAACTGGTGTTGCAAAGTTAACTTCATTGCCATAAGTAATTCCTACTGAGTTAAGAGCAAATGCCTTTACATAGTAAGTTGTGCTAGATGTTAGGGAAGACAAGGATGCGTTAAATGTCCCCAAGCCACTACCCGATATAATTAGATTGCCCCCTACTATGCTGTTCGTGTCGCTTATTGGAGAAACTGTGCTGTATACTAGACCCCTGCGTGTTACTGTAGAATTACCATCAGATGTTACGTTGCCCCCTATTACTGCTGTGCTAATAGTTATAAAGGTAGCAGGTAGGGTTGTTACTAAGGGTGCTGTGGGAGCTGGCAGAGTTGTAAATGTTATTTGGTTGGCTATTGTTACCCCTATGGAATTAACAGCAAATGCAGCTATGTAATATAGAGTATTGCCTGTTAGTCCTGTTAGGGAAGAAGTATAAGTGCCTATACCTATAGTGCCGCTGATTATTCTACCACCTCCAGTAACGCTATTTGTGTCGGTTATTGCGGATGTGCTGTAGATTAGTCCTCTTCGTGTAACTGCGCTGTTGCCATCAAATGTAATGTTGCCCCCACTTAATGCAGTTGTTATCCCTATTGATGATGGAGGAATCGTTACTATTGAAGGTGTAGATAATGGTAATGGTGTAACAAAGGCAACATTATCCCCATAAGCAACTCCTATAGAATTAACTGCAAATGCCCTAGTGTAATATATTGTATTAGATGTTAGGGAACTCAAGGGAATAGTATAACTACCAGTTCCAGCAGTTCCACTAATAATCTTAGTGCCTGTAGTTGTATCCCCAAGTGGCGATGTACTGTACAATATACCTCTTCTTGTTACTGCACTATTGCCGTCAAATGTAACATTGCCTCCAGCATTTGCTGATGTTAAAGTAATGGATGTAACTGCGTTGGTTGTTACCGTTGGTATGGATAATAACTGTAGTGTAGTAAAACTTAGGCGATTCCCAATTGTTAAAAAATTAAGGGCGTTAACTACAAACGCTGCTATATAATAAGTGGTGTTGGGAAGTAGTGAAGTTAATAGAATAGGATATGCTGTTATATTGGGAGTATAGCTTAATGTACCACCGCCAACCGTACTATTAGTGTCTACAATAGGCGATGTGCTGTATATTAATTGTCTTTTAACTACAAAAGTACTACCATAGTCAGTTATAACTCCTCCTGTGGTTGCAGATGTTGCTGTTATGGCTGTTGGGGGAGTGGTAGTAACTGATGAAGCTCCTTGCGTTCTAAATGATGTTTCCGCACCAAAACTAACCCCTACCGAATTTACCGCAAATGGTCTTATATAGTAAGTTGTAAGAGCCGTTAGCCCTGTTAATGTAGCTTGAAAAGCACCCAATCCTCCTCCTGTCGCTATGACCTTAATTCCACTATTTGTATCTGCTGGCAATGGAGTAGTTAGACTATAAATAAATCCTCTTCTTGTAACTGGTGCGCTGCCTTCTGATGCTACATTCCCATTAACTACCGAGGTTACAACACCAAGATTAACGCCTGCCCATGTTACCGTAGGTATGGAAGCAATTATCGTGTTAAATGTTAGAACATTCCCATAGGCAACACCATTAGCATTTACAGCAAAGGCTAATATATAATAAGTTGTATTGGGTGTTAGGGAAGACAACAATGATGTGTAACTGCCTGTTCCCCCACTCAAATCTATTACTTTTGGATTGATTCCTGTATCTGATATTGGTATAGTATTATATACCAATCCTCTTCTTATTACAGGAGAGCCTCCATTAGAACTAATGTTGCCGCCACTAGATGCCGTACTAGATGTAATAGATGTTGCTGCTAGTGTTGTAAGTGTGGGGATATTTAGTGTTGTAAACGTAACCTCTGGTGCTAGGTAAACGCCTACGGAATTAACTACAAATGCCCTAACGTGATATAGCGTATTAATTGCTAACCCTGTTACTGGGATGGTATATAATCCTGTGCCTGTGCCACTAGCCAATCTCCCCCCTCCTGTAATACTATTAGTGTCAGATATAACTGATGTGCTGTAGACTACTCCTCTTCTTGTAACTGAAGCACCACCATCTAAGGTAACATTACCCCCAAGTGTAGCAGCAGATATAGTTATTGATGTTGCTGGGGAAGTGATAACTGTTGCTAATGTTGGAGGCGTTAGTGTAATGAACGAAACATTAGCGCCCCATGTTATTCCTATGTTGTTAACTGCAAACGCTCTTACATAATAAGTTGTTGAAGAAGTAAGCCCTGTTATCGGTGATGTATACACGCCAGTTCCCAAGACAGGATTAATAACCTTAACCCCCGAAAGAGTATCTGTGCCTAACGGTATAGTGCTGTACATTAATCCACTCCTTAATATTGGTGCGCCACCATCAGAAGTTATATTGCCCCCAATAAGAGCAGTTGTATATGATATGGATGTGGTTGCAAGTGTGGTTACTGATGGAGTAATTGCGCCAGATGCAAATTGATAGATACCCATAGTACGAATGCCTATTATTGGGTTACCTGCAAAATCTGTAGAAAATCCTGGAATTGATGCGCCCCCAGTAACTGCAAGACTTGTAGCTGAATCTATTCTTAAATCCCAATTCTCTGGTAGCGCTGCTGATGTGTCTTTAAAAAACTTTGTTGTAAATATTCTTTCGTTAGTGCCTAAAGTTCCACCCAGCGATGTCGGAAATAAAAACCCACCCTTAATATAATAAATATTATTGCTATGCTTTTGTTTAGTTCTGGATGCATCATATATTATTTGGTCTCCAGTAGTACAATAAAAAATATTATTTCTTATATCTACTATTGTATCTGGATTTCCAACAAAATTATCTGATGAGTATTGTATATTAAATTTATGACTATTCCAATTGCACCAAGATGGATTAATTGGATTACTCCATGTTTGATTTGATTCAGGTAATGCATTATCTGGACATTTAATTGGACTTCTGAAAAACCACCACGCATATTGTCCCAATGAATTCCCTCTAAATGACTGTCCATCATTATATAAGTCATACCCAAAATTAGGACCATTTATTCGTGATGTATTATTATTGATAATAACATTATTCCAATTAAATATATTTCTTACCTTGCCGCCAAATGGGTCATTAGATTCTCCATGTATATAGCCTAACTGCCCACAATTAATTACTTTATTATATGCGAATGTATCATACTGCGCACCAGCATTAGCATCTGCAAAATCAATGTTCCCAATCTCATAAGCTCCCGAACAATCAACAAAGGTATTATAGCTTATTGATGAATATTTAAGATTGAATATATCACAACCAACACCTAGTAATCCATTAGATGAAGATATTCTCCCAGACTTAGCCCAAGCACCTCTTACATAGTTATGATGTATCTTATTAAAATATCCATTAAGTCCTTCAAAAGCACCAGCTCCAACATCATTTACACCAATAGTATCAACACAGGCTTTTAAGTTAGTTATTGTATTATTATAAATTTCGCACCTAATGCCAGCTAAAGAGCCAATAGCAAAAGATATATTATTAAATACACAATTTCTTACTATACAATCTTTTACTTTTCGTTCTATTATTGTTGTATCAATCCAAGTTCCGAAGGTATTTGTTCCCAACCATATCCCACTTCTTGTTGGTGCAGGGTTAACTTTATCTTGGATACTAAATGAGCCTCTGTTATCATTGAATTGTAATCCATCTATAATTATATTTGTGACACCGCCTAATTCAAATACATTTCTATTTTCATTAGTAGCAATTGATGCAGTTGGATATAAGAAATTAGGTAATGCAAGATTAGGGTCACCATAATTAGTGAATACAATAGGATTTAATGCAGTTCCACTTGGACACGAATATCCATCTGGAATATAGTTTATCCAAAAAAATGATGAATAATAAGTTTCTCCGTTATCAAATAAATCTCCTCTTTTAAATACAAATGTATCTCCAGCAGCAGCCTTGTTTGGATATGTTGTAAATTGCTGAAATCCATTATTAAGTGATGAACCAAAGGCGGTAATAGTCTTTAGTGATTTCCAAGGTGTAGCTGGATTTTGCGCCTGTAGAAATGTATAACTATCATTTCCCGTACTTGAAGAAACATAAAACTTTCTTGCAGAAGCAAACAAAGGAAGAAAAAGAATAATTAATAAAAGTTTCCTCATGATTGGTAAATAAGGTATTGATGTTGTTCGGGAATTTCTTCCTCTGATATTTCAAATGATTCGGGATGCTCTACTACAGCAGGAAAATCCTCTAATGGCAACATCCATCCTTCAGTAACTACTACTGTATAAGTATTAGTTCCAACACTATTAATTTGTCTGATGTGCTTCATTATTGCGCTTTATATGTTAAATTAATTTTCCACCCTCTTGCTGAAGATAATGCCCCTCCTCCACCTATTTCGTATCCCGTATTTGCCGCATCTCTTCGTATAAAACTTGCTAAAGCACTCGTAGATAATGATGATGTTGTAGCATGACTACTTGCTGAACCCGTAAATAAATAACTACTTGCGGCACTCCACCCTGTAGGTGTTACTGGCAATGGCATATCTGAAGGCAAAGGAAATGTAAATGCAGAAATAAGAGTACTCGGATTCGTATATAATAAACTCACTTGCACAGTTACGACCTTACCTATTTGTTGCCATTGATAGTTTGCCGATATTAATGTTGTTGGAGCAGTTCCACTTGTCCATGTAATTGTTCCAGAAATAGCTGCCTCTGCAACATCTCTGTATGTTTGTGTAGTTACATTTGCTGCTGATGCCGTATTGTTAGCCTGTAATGAATAAGCAGCAATGTTCTTTCTTTGCAATACAGATGTATCTGCTGCGCCTATCAATGTTGTTGTTGCTGATGGATAAGTATAAATAGCGTCGGCTGCATTGCCCGAAGTTTTTAAAGTTGTGTAAAAATTACCTGCATTTTTGTACTTCAAATCTCCATTAGCATCAGCGAACAATGCAGTAGACTGACCTGTAGCAGTTGCATCAGTTGCTTGGTGTCTTAAATGTAAATCTCCAGCTCCATTTGTACCAGTAACTCTTAATCCTTGTGCAGACAATATATGAGTTCCTAAATCAACATCTGTAGTTGCTCCTGTATATGGAACAAATCCTGTTGCAGTTCCCACACTATCTTTGATAGCATATCTTGTAGAGCCTACATAAAATATAATAGAATCTTTTCCTGGTGTTCGGGAAATGCTGTTAACTGTATATTCATTTAAGGCTATAGTTCCGCTGCTATCTGGCAGGGTGTAGTTTCGGTTATTAAATGATGTTGGGGGACTCAATGTAACATAACCACTTGTGGATAAATTAGAAAATTGCAAGGAATTAGAGTACAATCTACTTTCTCTATTGATTATTTCTTCGTGATTTATAAATAAAGGTGTAGTTGTGGAGATATTATTTATTGCATAATTAGTAGCATTGTATTGTACACCACTATAAGTTGGATTCATAAATGACCTTGTAGTTACCGTACTTGCTCTAATTTGTAAAGATGGACTTGTTGGTGAAGAATTATCAATAGCTATTTGTGAGTTGTTTGTTAACGAACGTGTGCCATCCCAAAAAGCAACTGTAGTAGCAGCACCACTTCCTATTGGGTATGGACTAAGCATATTGGCTGTATCTGTTATTCTAACATACTTACCAGACAATGTTGCTGTATCTACTGTTATAGTTCCTGTTGCTATTATTGGGTTGGGGGAATTAGTGATGCCATATCCTTGAGATATGCTTGTTACCGTTCCGCTACCGCCACTTACTATTGCCCAAGCATTATTTTGTCTTCCATATAAATTACCATCAGCAGGAGCATCTAATAATAATGTTCCACTTTCGTTAGGAATGTTTATTAAATTATCTTGTGTATTATTTTGTTGTAATCTAGTTTGATATGTACCATCATCTGTTGTATATACTATTTGATTGTTAGCTGTAGCTGATGCGTTTTTACCGAAAAGATTTATATCATTTGCAGTATTTCCAACTCCAGTATTATATCCAAAAGCATTTACATTATTTCCTGTATTATCTTTTGCTGCATATAATCCTAATCCATTTACAGACCCTCCAGAATTAGCATTTCCTGCTAAGTTTCCTAGAAAATTTACATCTGAACCTGAGTTGTCTTGTCCTGCTGCAATTCCAAAGGCATTAACTTGATTACCAACATTTGTTTCAGCCGCAGCATTACCAAAAGCATTTACCCAAATACCTGTATTAAACTCACCTGCGCTATTACCAAAAGCATTTACATTATTTCCTGTTTGGGCAGTACCAGCAAGTGTTCCTTGAAAATTATTGTTATTAACTAAATTATGATTATTATCTAATACTTGTTGTAATGTTGGTATAGTTCCACTTCCACCTCTCCATACATTAGCAGTATCTGGGTTAAAGTAGATAATGTTAGAGTCATTAGACACCCTTGCCATTATTGGATTCTCTGCGTAAACTATTGAGTTCCCCAACAAAATTGTATCCTTAACATCATTAGGTTTCTTTAAATAGAAACTTGTATCTGACAGTCTGGTTACGCTATTGTAGGCATTATTTACTCTGGTTGACAGGGAAATGGTGTCAGCAGGATTTAGTTTGTTGTTAAAGATGTTCCAGTCGCCTTGTGTTAGGTAACCATTTGTGCTAGTTGAGGCTATAGACATGGATATTGAGGGAGTTGTTCCCCCACTTGAAAACACAGGAGCTACCCCAGTAACTGCTGTAACGCTTCCTGTTCCACCTCCAATCCATGAGTCCATACGCACTAGCTCCCCATCGTTTGTATTTATAGCCAATGGCTTGTAAGTTGTAGTGTCTGTATTGCTAAATATTCTAGGTAGTCTTATTATTCCATCTTCGGCTATATTTATAGCCTCTACCCCTAATGTAACTATACTTAAAGGATTCTTACTTGTTGTTCCTAATACAGATGTTGGGGAAGCCGAGATGTCGTTCCCAGACAAAGACCAATAGTTGCTAGTCACAGGAGGAGGATTGCCTCCAACTTGAGCTGTTATGTAGTCTATTTGGAATCCCAACTTAACAACATCGTATGCAATTATTCTTATTTGGTCAAAGGTTTTGTCCGTGGGGTTTCTAAAAGTAAAGTCGGAGAAGGGTATTGCTAACTGCTGATATGCAGATAAAATATTTTCATTGTATCCGTAACGACCAGATTCCACTTGAATTGTAGTTGAGACCAAAACTCCCGATTTAAAAAGCTGTATAGCCAATAGTGTTTTAGAAATAGACGCTACAGCTGAATTTAACCTCAAGTACATAGACAAAAGACTAAGGGTGTCTGCGTTAACATTTGCGTTATTGGTAAATATAGCACTTTGATTAAGTGCAGCTCCTCCATCAAAAAATGCAGAAACTAAATCTTTATATGGATTGGTTGCGTAGTTAAATGTAATTGCACCACTTGTACTTGATGTAGTCCACTCCCCTGGAAGCCCTGTGTTCTCATTGTAGATTATCTTTTTACTGATGCCTGCTGGTGTTGTAGCTTGGGCATTTACATCTATGTGAGTTAATTCTATTTGTGATAGAGGATTAACTACAGGCTTTACAGGATCGGGTGAGGAGACACCTGTTATTACCCCAACATTTCCCGAAGTATCGCAATAAATAACATCTATCCTTGGATTGGAAGAATCAGCAGCTGCTAGTGTTACATTGGTAGCTGCCGAACCGTATAAATTGCCATTAATATAATAAATACACTTAGTAACACTATATATTAATAAAGAATCCCAAACAGCACTTCCCGAAATCAATCGGGTATTATAAGTAAAGAAATTATTTATGATGTTTACATTTCCACTATTCAATGGCAACCAAGTAGTAGTATCTGCACTTCTTACATAAAGACTATCCCCTACTCTTATTAATGTCCCTGGATATTTTTTTATAAAAGTAGATATATTAGCAGATGCTGTATCGGGAAAATGAGGAAGTATAAGAGAACTATCAACTTGGATTCCGCCTTTGGTTACAACTAATGTTTTAGGCGCACCTAAATTTTGCGTGACTGGGTATTGCTGAGAATACGAGATCGCACAAATCAAAAAAAAAGATAGTAGTAAAAATATTTTTTTCATAATTTTAAATGTATGGATATAATTGAAATAACTCTCCCGAAACTGCTGCTGGATAACAAGTAAATGTTCCTGTATTTTTATCCCATGAGAAATAAGATGCTCCCATATTAACTATGGATTGAGGAATGTTATTTCTAATAAATAATAAATTGTATCCAACAAAAGATGGTATCGCTTGTACACTTTGACCATTTATCATAAATGAAGATCCTGTAACTTCAAACTCTATTGGGGTAGGAGCTACAATTGGATTAATTGGTATAACTGTACCGCCACCTGTGCCAGAAATAACATATTGCCCTTCTAATGCAAACTTACCGCATAACCAATATAAATAATTAGCTACACCTCTTAACGTACTATCTCCGGGAAAATCATCCCAATGCCATCTTAAAGCATCGGTAACTAACGCTATGGTTTGTGGTGCAGAAAATGCTAACCTAGTCCCATACAAACTTCCCTTGGCTTGATAATTAGCAGAAAAGGGGACACTTATATCCCCTAACTCAATTATTTCCGGTATCGTTAATTGTGACATCTTAAAAATAAATTGATTGATTTTGTGCCATAAATGTTGCTCTTGAAAGACAAGCTTGTGAAGCTGCTATATCATCCCCTATTTCAACTGCGTTTATTGCGCCTGTAATATTAGTCCAAAAAATACCTACATTTCCCCAATAATTATTGTCTTGAATTATAGCATAATTATGTGCTTGTAATTGAATTAAATAATAAAGGAATTGTTTATTGTATTGAGAAAAACAATAGTTTCTATTAAGTGAATATTGAATTACAGGCCCAGCATACAACCATTCTACTAATACATTGGCTGCAACATCTTGCGTTAAAATATTTAATGAGATTGAAATATCTACCAATGGCCAATCTATATAATTTGTAGTTATTCCTTCTGGTACTAAATAATTACCAAAAGAATCTTTAATAGTTATAGTTCTACCTATTATTAATGGATCAGATCCAGTACTAGTATCTGTAACTATTATGTAGGCAGGATTAATTGGCGTTTGCGCTACTGTAAAATTTTGTGAGTAAGGCATTTTTTTAGAGGTTTAGCAAATATAATTATTATTGTCAAAAATATATTAAAATCTTTTAAATGCGTATTATTTTTACGGCGTGTTATTTTCATATAAATCTTGAATAATTTCTTTTATTGTCATTATGTTTTCATTCCCTTCTTCATCTTCATAATTTGATTCTGGTAATAATCCTTCTTCTATTAATTTGTTTTTTGCAACTATTGAAGATTGACTAATTATTATTGGCATTATTTCAGCAAGAACTTGTTTGTTTAATTCAATTGTTGCTCCATCAACTGGTTTGTTTGCCAAATTTCGCATCAAATTATATATGGTTCTATTTGGTTTTAAATAAGTATAATCTGGATTAAAATCTTTATCTACTCCAATATAAGCACCATCTTCCGCTCTATACAATTCTCTAAGAGTTTCATTAATGTATGACTTTCTGTATTCGGTAAATTTAGTAAATTCGTGAGGATTCATTAATGCATATTCTTTTCCTTTTGGAGTTAATCCTTCTTTTGGATGAGTCTTATCTATTTCTATTTTGTATTGTTTTCTTGTACCTAATTCTAAAGGAGCAACTCCATATTTTTCTAATCTCAAAACTTCTGGACTAGTTAATTTCAATCCTTCTTTTTCTTTATCTATAAAGTTACCTTTTGCATCTATCAAACTATCAAACATACCATAACTACTTGCTTTCCCTGCCCAAGTTTTACCTACACCTTTAATAACATTTAATGGACTGAAAACTTTTGTTTGAGGTATTGCTCCTTCTACAATCTGCAAATGAGTATAAACTGCATCCCATGCTGCTTGAGAAGTCATTTTACCTGCTTTTACATCATCTGCATATATTTTAGCTAATCCCAATCCCATAAATGATGGCCATAATGCTGGAGTATGTTCTACTAATTTAGATGCAGTTTCTCCTAATTTATCATCACCAAACATGACTTGACCCGGATTCAATTCTTCTGGTTCTAATTCATATTCTTCTTTCTTTTGCTTTTGTCCTTTGTGAGGGAATACTCCAAAATGCATTAATCCAGTAACTAAAGTCAAGCCATACAATCCAAGACCCAATCCTCCTTTAGTAAATAATCTAAATATTCTAGCTGCTTGGTCTTGATCCATAGTAGAAACAATCTCATTAACTCTTTTTTTGAATTCAGCACTATTTACTGCTTTATCATATCCTTCCATTTTAGCTTGTGCTTTAGCAGATTTAATTTCTCTATATGCCTTAATAGGCGCAACAAATGCTCCTCTTGCATATTCACCTACTTGTTCCCACAATACATTTACCGGAACTCTTGTAATGGCTACTTCTGATTTAGTTAAAAATTCTAACCCTTTATCAAATGGTTTCCATTTTGGATTTTTAGAAGTATTTTTTCTAATTGCGGCAGTTATTTCATTCCATTTTTCAGTAAGCCAATTATCTTGTTGATATTTACCTCTTTCCCAATCAAGATATGATTCATGTGCTATTTCTATAATTTTATTTGGATCTGATATAGAACCATCTTTTATTGCACCTTCTAAACGGCTCATAAATGATACTGCAAAACTAAATCTACCAGAAAATGTTTTTGCGGCTGAATGCGACCGACCAATGAATCCCATAATATAATTCATTTTATCTAAAGCATTTCCATCTCTTATTGATTCAATATCTACTTTACCAAATTGTTTTTCTATTTCATTTGATCTATTTATAAATGATTGCCAAGAATCTTTAAGTGAACTGCCTCCTATAAATTGATAAATTATATTTGAAAGAGAATTTTCTAAATCTCTATTCATTTGTTTTTCTAATTTTTTTAATGTTTTTGTATCAGCACCTGTATTTAAAGCATCATAATAAGCTTTTGCAGATTGATCGTATTTTTGAATTGCTAATTGAGATTTCTTTTCAATTGATGCTGCTGTATTTTGTCTAAAATATGCTTTTAATCCTTCTGCTATTGGTCTTAATCCACTACTTTCTCCACCTCTTTCTGCTGCTTTAGAAATATTTGGATAAATCAAATTAAATAATTTACCAAATACAGCTTTTCTTATTATTTCAGATGAAGGTCTAACTAAAGACATATATCCAACTTTTGCTAACGTAACTGGAGAACCAATCAAAAATGCAACCCAAGTATTTCTTACTGTATCGCCAAATCTTTGTAGCCAATGTTTATTTTTTTCTTCTAATTCTTGTTGTTTTTTTCTGAATGCACCTTCTGCTTCTTTCTTTTCTTTATTTAATTGAATTAATTCAGCATCTTGTTTTTTTAATGTTACAGGTTCTTCTTTTTCAAATTCTCCTTCTTTTAATTTTCTTTGAAATTCACGAATTTTTCTTTGAATACTTTTTTTCTCTTTTTCTAATAATCTTTTTTGTTGCTCATTTCCTTGTACTTTTTTGTTTTCTTCTTTTTCTAATAATCTTTGTAATGCACGAGTTTCTTGAGCCAACATATTCTCTATTGTTTTCTTATCCGGAGTCTTGAACTCATCTAATCTAAGCATTGCTCTTCTAAGAGCATTTCTATCTAAGTCTGGCAATATCTTTTTTAACTCATTGTATGCTTCTTCTAAGATATCTTTATTTTCAAATTCGCCAACGTGTGAGTTGATAAAATCTTTAATCAATCCTTTCTTAACCATATCAATCGTAACTGTAGTATCACCATTTGCTTGAGCCATCTTTTTAATGTCCTCCAAAGATGTTTCTCTTCTATCTAAATTGTTTATGAATGATGCTAAGTTGTCTTCAAATATTTTTCTATCTTCTGCTGTTTTGAATCCGATAGTTTTATTTTGAATTAATTGCTCTATAGCTTCTGCAACTGTAAATCCAGCTTCAACTATTTTTGCAACACCTTCAACTGCTAAGTTCCAACCGCCTATAGTAAAGTCTAATTTTGTACCTCTTAATTTTAATCTTCTAATTACATTAGCAACATCTTTACCTGTTTTTGATAATGCCTGTTTCCTAACTTCTGGTGTTGTTTTAGCTTTCATTAATTTCATTTTCTCCTCATAATCTTTCTTCACTTTATCCAATTGTACATCAAAAGCATCTTTTAATCCTTGCTCACGAATCTGTTGTTCTTTCTTCATCAATTCTTTTTCCTTTGCCCATTGGTCATTTAAAAAATCATTATCTTCTTTTGATAATTCTTCTCCATCATTTGCTCTAATTAATTGCGCTTTTCTTATTTGCAAACCATAATTCTCATCCATTCTACTTTCAGAAGCTCTAAATCCAAATGCAGTACCTGCTTCTCTTTTAAATGAAGCTTTGCCAACTTTTACTAAATCATCTTGATATGCTTCAATTTTAAGGACTGCTAAATTTCTTATTACATCTTTTTCAGAATTTAAATTATTCTTAAGTTTATCTATTTTTTGTTCAGTTTGTCTTTTAAATTCTTGAATGACTGCTAAGTCTTTAGTTGTTGGGTTGTAATCTTCTTTATTATCATATTTATTAGCTAATATTTCTACTTCTAATCTTGCTGCATCATAAATAGTTTCATCTGGATATTTTCTTGCTAATTGTTCTAATGCTTCTCTTTGTATTGTTGGCCAATTAGTTCCTTTTTCTCTTTCAAATAATTCACGAACTTCTTCTATCTCTTTCAATCTTGCTTGACTAATACCAGTCCATTCTTCATCAGTTTCTAGCATCCTAGCTATATGCTTTAAATCTTCAGGTACTTTAGCCGGAGGGTTTATTCCCATAGCTTCATTCCAAGCAGCCTTTACTGCATCATCTACTTTCTCTCCTATTTCTTTTGCAAATTCTTCTACTTTTTTAATTCCTAATTTTACATATTCTTTTGCTTCAGCAACTAATGCTTTATGATAATCAAATAATGCTTGTGCCTGAGCTTCTATATCTTTAGCAATACCCAATCTTCCTTTAATTTCATCTAGTTTAGCTTTAGCTGCTCTTCTTGCTTCTTGAGCCTTTTGTAATTCAGTTCTTTCAAATGGAGCTTTGAATAAACCCATACCTTCTTTAACTCCTTCTTTTATCTCTGGGGTTATTTCTATTGAATGTTGAACTGATTCGTTTCCACTAGGTATGTTTACATCCGCATCACTTGCAGCATCTTTAAATTCTTGAATTGCTGTTTCTCTTGAAGATGCTTCAACTATCATTTTAAGTCCAGTTGGAGATTCAACTACCCACTCGCCTTTATTAATAAAATTAGACCCTGGTACATCAGAAATATCTTGTGTTCCATCAAATTCATATGCTTTTAAATTTTCTGTTACTCCTTTATTTAATATAGTTGTTTTAGGTTCTTGCCCAATCATAGATTTAATTACATCCCCTACAATACCTAATTTACCTTCACTTGGAGAACCATAAAACCCTTTCATTCCTTTACCACTTATAGTTAAATCTTCGCCTTCTAAAATTTTACCTCTTTTTTCAGTTTCGCCTTCGTTTTTTTCAATTTTTTCAGCTATCTCTTTTCCTAATGTTGATTCTATATCTTTTAATGTAGCTTTTTCATTTAAATAAAGAGTGCCTCCATTATGTCCAAATACTTCTACCTGATAAGTTCCATCTGAATTTGGTTTATGTAATATTGATTCTACATCTTTATCTAAACGATATCTATCATTTTGTTGTTCTCCTGTAGTCCAAGTAATTTTATCTGCTCCTTCTTTTACTGCTTCTTTAAGTGCTACTTTCCACGATAGTTTTACCCAATTACCAGTTTCTGTTACAAAAGGGGCTGGAGAAGTAGATCCCATTGGTTCTCCGGTTTGATTGCTTATATTAGCTAATTCATTTAATTCTAGTTCAGCATCTTCTTTATTAAATTCAAATGCAACTTTCTTGCCTTTTGGATTAAATATGTAATATCCAGATCTATCTGTTGCTTCTTCTATTTTCCATCCTTCTGTTCTATCTTTTTCAGTTAAAAATCCATATTCTCTGCCTTCTTTACCCCAATCAGACTGAAATTCTTCAATATGAACCACTTTATTACCATCCGCATCTACTCTTGTATTTAATCTTATGTGAGCTAATATATTTGGTTCATCAAAGTGAGGAGATGTAAATCCACCACTTTCTTTTCTTAAACTTAAAAAATCAGAAATGGCTTCTTCTTTAGTGTTACCTCCCATTATACTATATCCTTCATCATCAACTATAAGAAAATTACTACGACCTTCAGTAGAACCATGGATATATTCGCTTTTTGGTATTACTTTATACCCTTTTGGAAGTTTGGTAATTGGTAAAGTAATTAATATTTCTTTGTAGTTAGATGATTCTCCAGAAAGTTGAAAGTCAGAATATTTAGTATTTTTACTGATAAATTCTAATCCTTGCGATTGCAATGCTATATATTCTGCTTCTTCTTTTGCTTCTTCTAATCCTTCAACTGTTTTAATATGAGACTTACCTCTATATATGCTAAATTCATTATATTCTGTTCCTTCATCTACTATTCTATATTTTTTATCTGCTGGAGATTTATCACCTAAATTATAATATCCATCTTCTTTTTTTATCCATTCTGATCTTTCACCTTCTCCTAATTGAATTTCATTAATTTCTATTCTATTGTTCTTCATATAATCAAGCACTTCTTGCTTGGTTAATGATTTGTTTGCATTATCAGAAAGAAAATCTGACATTCCTGTAAATTTCAATTCATCTGCATCTGTACTTGCTTGTAATTTATCAGCCCATTCTTTTCCAGTTAAACTTTCTGCTTTAGCATTTAATATGCCTTGTTCAAGAGGTGAATAAAAACCATTGATAACTTCTGCACTTTGTTTATCTACCATTGATTTAACTATCACATCTTCACCATTTACACGAATACCTCTAAATCCTAATGATTCTATTACTTTTTGATTGAAGTTTTGTTTATCCCATTTGCCTCTATGATTCTTCTCTATGTAATTAATGCCTCTTCTGATTGCTTCAGCTACTTCTGTGCTTCCTTCTATTGCCTTTGCTATCAATTCTACTGCTCCATCCCATATGGCTACAGGAACGCCTAAAACTGCATCATACGCTTTCCCTTTGCCTGATTTTAATTGTCTTAACTGATCTGCTACTGTTTTTTTCTCTGCTGCTGTTTTAGGTTCAGTTATTGGTGCTATACCTTTTTGTTGGGGAAGTTCTGATACTCCTAATGTTTCATTAACTGAGGATATAAGTTCGTTTTGTTGTTCTGATCTTTTTTCTTTTGGAATTCTTAAAGTTTCATTATATAAATTAGAAATGGCATCTGATTCATTTTCTATGGTTTCTATTTTAGAAGGATTTAATACTACAATATTATCTGCATTAGTTATTTCTTCTGATGGATTTTGCATTAATGGATAGTCCTCAATATTTTTAAATATTAAGACATCGTAATTTTTATACTCGTTTTTTAACTGGCCTGTTTCTATATTTAATTTAGATAATGTATCTTTCCAATTTTTTTTGCCTTCTATTACTTTTATTTTTGCACTTTCTTTTATTTTTATAGCTTTTACATTATATTTTGCCTCTTTTTCATTTCTATATTTTTCATATGCTTTTGCTAAATCGCCTATTGTTTTTACTGTTGCTTCTATCCCAATTGATTTGAAATAATTGTTTACATTGTTCATTAAATCTTTTGGCAATTCTCTAGTTGAATTTTTATATGATTCGTAATCATTTAAATTTATTATTCCTCTTGATAATTGAAATAATTCACTTGAAACATTTTTATATGATTGCAATCCAAATGCATCTGCTCTTGCTTTTTTATTAGTAAAAAATAAAGCACCTTTTATTTGTATTGCTCCGGACTTTATTTTATTTGCAATAAATTCTTTAAAATTAGCAACTGTACCATGATAAAAAATACCTGCTTTTTCTGCTAATTCATTTTTCTTTTTTGCATCTAATTTATTAATATTTTCACTAGTAACTTCTACAGATGTTGTAGGTGTTTCTGATACACCTAAAGTTTCATTAAGTACTTTTGTATCTAATGAGTGAACTAATATTTTAGAATCTGGTAATAATTTTTTTATTTCAGTAGCAGTTTTACCTGTCGCTACTACATTATCTATTACATAAATTTCCCCTTTTGGTACTTTGCCTTTTAATTTCAAGCCAAGATTCATTTGTGAAATATCTCTGCCTTGTTTTTTTAAATCATAAAGCGATTCTCTTTTTTCTCCAGTTATTATGTCTGCAACTTTATTGCCATTTATTTTTGATATTTCATTTGCAACTAAAAGCATATTACCGGCAATACCATTACGTCCTGCCATTGGAATTATAGTAGCATCTTTTGGAATTCTTGATGCCATTTCTTCGGCCATTTGTTTTATTGCTTTGGGATCTCCATTTTTTACTCCATGTGCCAATGCAGCTCCATCTTTATAATCTTTTATGTAGATTACATCTTTTAATGCTTCAGTAGCATTTTTTTTATATTGATCTCTTTCTCCTACTTCATTAACTATATTAGTTCCGTATTTAAGTTGTGTTTCTGATAGATGCCCTGCCTCCATCATACTTTCATAATACTGATTAACTGAAGTAGTATCACTTGAGGTAACTATATGGTCAAGTACTTTTATATCTAAACCAACTAACTTATCTCTCATTGCTGAGATTAAAGCTTTATCAAAATTATTACCATAAAAAATAACATTGCTTCCTATACCAGATTCTGCTACAAATGATGTTATTTGTTCGTAATCTATTTCACCTTTAAATACATAGTTACCTATAATGCTATTGCCATAATCTAAAAGCAACATAGCATTTTTAGGCATAGCAGTAAATCTTAACTGTTGTAAGAAGTTTACTGCATCAGATGCTTGTCTTACCTTTACTATAGGCTTAGACAAAATCATCATATCATTCATTGAATAAGTTGATAATTTTACATTGTCTTGTAAGTTTTCATCTCTTTTATAAACTCTAGGTTCATTTAACTCATCTATATGAATATATTCTTTGCTGAATGTATCCATAATAACGTGTTCAATCTTTATACCTAATGGTTCTAATCCTGCTCTAATTTTAGCTGTAATATTTAAATCTGCATTACTTGGTTGCATATTACCAGATGGATGATTATGTATCAAAAATGTACGAACAGATTTGAATTTTTTCGCTCCGGCTAATACTGATTTAGGATCAACTACAGTTCCAGATAAACCACCTATTGAAAGAAATTGAATATGTGATTTGCCATTTTTATCTATGTGTACAGCAAATGCGTGTTCTACTGTTTTATTCTCCAATAACTGCATAATATGTGCAACATCAGCAGCGTTCTTTACTCTAGTAGTACCAGTAAATTGTATGTTTTTATCTTTACCCCATACACCTACTATTGATTGAGAAACTTTGCCCCCTTCACCTTGTACTCCGCCTCCACTTGGGTAGTCAACATCGGAGGATTCTGATAGATAGGATATTCCTTCTTTTTCTCCTGTATTATATTTAAGACTTTCTGAGGCAGATTTGATTGTTTGGATGTTTTTTTGTGCGTCATTCCATGCTGTTTTTAATTGTTCAGTAACTTTTTCTCCAATTGATTTTGCAAACTCTTCAAGAGTTTTAATGCCTTCTTTTATGTGTTCTTTTGCTAGTTTAATAGTAGCAACGTGATAATCGTATAATGCTTGTGCTTCTGCTTTAGTATCTCTTATTACACCCAATCTACCACGAATTTGATTAAGCTTTTCTTTTGCAGCTAATCTTGCTTCTTTGGCTTTATCTAATTCAGATGGTTCTTGAATTTTTACTTCAGAAAGGTCTTGTTCTGATTGTTGGATTGGTTCAATTTTTTCTCGTTGAATTGGCTCATTAGTTGTAACTGTACCTTCCGTGGTAGATTCTGGAACTGCTCCAATGTCAATTTGCTGTTGTTGTTCTGGTTCATTGATGAATTCTTCAAATTGTCTTGTTTCATTATTTTTAGTTATTTCTTGTAAATGAATTTGATATGCTATATCTTCTGCGGTATTACCTCTAAATCTTCTTTTATTGCCATTTTTCGTTTCCAAAGTAACTCCAATCACATTCCCATTTGCATCTCTATCTATAGCCATTAATGGGTCTGAATATCTATTTTTATATTCTTCTCCTCTAACTATTAGTTCTCCATTATCTCCTATAGTAACTACGGATTCTTTATGTTCAATGCCAAAATCTTTTATAGAAGAATCTTTTATTTCATTAATGTTACCAAGTTCATATTCCTTATTTTGTCCTTCAACTTTAAAAATAACTGTTTGTCCATCTAAATAAAATAATCCATCTTGACCTTTATATTTACCTGTTTTATCTAATAAATCACCCACCGTTAAATCTGGTATTGTTTCTTCAGAAATTATTTCTTCCAAAGTTTTTATGGGTACAGGTTTACCTGTTAGTATTTCTTCAGCAGTTTTTGTTGGTTCTTTTTCTTGCGCTAAATTTTCAAGATGAATATTAATGGCATCAAGTTCTGATTTAGCATCAATATCATCTACATTGTCTTTTAATATTTTATTAAGTTCTTTTATTCTACCATTTAATTTAGTTTCATCTTGTGGATCAACTATTAAATTATTCAAATGGTCAGCAACCATTTCAGCATATTCAATTTTCTTTACTTGTTGTATTGGTAAACTTTTCTTTTCTGTTTTTGCTTTATCTTGAATAAGTAAATTGTAGAAGTAATCTACTCTTTGTTTATCTGTCAAAGGTTTGCCCTGCATATTTTTAGTGGGCATTGTTTGAATGATATTTGATGCATCTTGGATTACTTTTTTTCTTGCATCTGCTTGTGTTGAATTTATTTCACCATTCTTTAATGCATCTTCTATTTCAGCTAATCTAATTTTTGGATTAGCACCTAATTGCCACAATGCCGCTTTTTGTTCTGGAGATGTTGATTTGAAATTTGTAATTGCACCAACGGCTAATAATGCCGCAGAACTTTTTAATAAATGTTCTGCCGATTCCATTACATTATTTTTGATATCACCATAACTTACTCTATCGCCATACATTTCTTTGCCAACTATTTGTTGTAATGCAGGAGCAGCTATACCAAAAGTTCCAGTCATTTTAGCCGCTTCTTTAGTAGTAGCAAGTACAGAATTTTTAATTCTATCTATTATTGGTCTATTTTTATTTACTACTGTATTCCATGTATCTTCAGTTATACCTGCTAACATTTTACTTTCTGCCGATCCTATTCCTGCTAATTTTTTTAATACTACTAATTTAGGAGTAACCATACCAGCCAAAAACATAATGGTAGCATTCAAATTAGCATATCCATCCAATTCTGATCCAGTTAATCCTTTAGCTATACCTTCTTTTCTAAAATCATCTTGTGTAGTAGTCCATAGAGGTATTGCAGATGCTGCTAATTCTGGAACACCTAATGCAGTTAATACTCCAGCTTGTACAACAAATGACATAATATCTCCCAACATACCGGTATTAGCATACAATGTAGAGTAGCTCCAAAAGTTAGCTCCTTTACCATTTTTATCTGTATCTGTAATTGTATGTACTTGATCTTGATTTTGTGATAAAATGTTTTTCAAAAAATCTTTATCACCTATATTTAAATCTGATAAATCTCTGCCTCTAATTACTGCATCTAATTTTGATTTTAAATCATCACTAACTTTTATAGAAACTAAATTGTTACCAGATTGATATTTGCTTGGTAAATATTCATCTTGTGCTTCTACTTGAGATTCTCCATAACTAGCTAAGTCATGAATTATTTTATCTTCATTATTTCCAAATAAACTAATACTTACGTTTTCTATTGACCTTCCAGTTTTAATTAATCCCATACCAAATTTCATTATGCCATACTGAACAGCATTAAATCCGGTTTGTTGCATAAAATCTTTAACTTGTTGTTCGTATTTTAAATTAAAATAATTAGGATATTTATCTGCATCTTTTTTATAATCATCTTTGACAGCATTTATCTTGGCTAAATTGTCATTAAATTGTCCAATTAATTGTCCACGATTATCTTGAGGCATTTGTTTAAACTGCTCGGAAATGCTATTCATTTCTTGAGAAATAGAATTAGCCTTTTGTATATTAGCATTATACTGCTGTATATACGGCGTTTTATATTTTCCTAAGTTTTCTTCTATATTATTTTTTAATTCTTCATTTTGTGCTGATATTTTTTTGAGTTCATCAGCACTAGTATTGTATTTATTTACTAATTCCGAATATTGATCAGTAGGAAATTGTTTTAATTGAGATGCAATTTTTTCGTTTTTATATTGCAAATTCATTATGGTATTATATCTACCTGCATCAGCTAAATTTTTAAGAGTAGTTTCTTTACCTACTTTTAAATTTATTGATTCTTGAGTTTCTGTATCTTTTGGTTGATTTAATACGAAACCATCTGGAGTAAAACTAACGCCTAGTGTTACTGCTGTTTCTGTTTGAGGCTTTACATCTAAAAATCCAATTGCTTGTTGATATGCTTTAGGATTAAACATTTTTTGCATTTGCAATGCAGCGAATTGAGCAGGGTCTAATTTATCTTTTAAAGGTGATGCATTGTAATCAGCTATTACATTTGGATTAGCAGGAGTGTAATACATAGATGCATTAGTTTCTAATCTATCTAATGCAACTCTTCTAGAATCTAATGAAGGAAGATACTTATTGATTAATTCTATTTGTTGTTCTTTATTATTTAACCACCCCTTATGTGTTGTTGATTGATTTAAATTATTATACAATTTGCCAAAATAACTTTTATCTACAGGCTGTCCATCTATAGTTGCTCCTTTTGCACCCTTAATTATATCAGCCATATTTTTTAGGTGGTTAACTGTAAATGTAAATTTTGCAGGTTCGTTTTGATACATCTCAAATAGCTTTTCTTTGCTATAAGGATAATCTATTGTGCCATCTTGTTTTGCTAAAGTAGCATTGTATATTTCTGGAGGTAAGTCTTTTATTTTATTGTACAAATCATCTGTATCTATCTTAAATGTTTTAAGATAGTCTAATGTTTTTTTGCCTTCATCTTGTGCTTTTAAATCTGGTTGGTCTATTTCACGCTCTCTTCCTGCTTGATCTTTTATTTTGCCTACTTTCTTATTTAAATTATCATTGGCTTGTAAAATTAAATCAATTGAATTTGCAGGTGCAGGTTCATTTGGTGCTGCTACTTTTGGTTGTGATGGTTCTTTTTGGTCAAAGATTATTCTACCACTAGCATCAATTGGTGCTTGAGTTTCTGTTGGTGTGGGTGTTATAACATTTGATGCGCCATCCTGTGAGCCACTTGAATCCACTTGTGATATATCCACGATAGGAATATCTGGTTCGGATGGTTGGACTTGATTTTTTTTTTCAATGGGAGTTAAGATACCATCTAATATTCCACCGTCTATATCTTTTTGAGAATATCCAGAACTTAATAAAGTTTTAGTATTAACTTTTTGTCCATCTTTAGATTGGAATTCTTGATCTTCATCTTTAGTATCACCTATTAGAGATAAGGTTTTATCTGTAACTCCTGCGTTTATATCGTTTACTTTATATCCAGAACTAAGTAATTGTGAGTGTGTAATTATCTGCCCATCTTTGGATTTATATATAGGTTCATTTATTGAATTTTCTACTTCTGCATTAGTATCTTCAATAGTATTCATATCCATTTTTTATACTTTTTATGGTGTTTTATTCATTCCTGGGATTACTACTCCACCTGTTTTTGCAGCTGGTGTTTTCGGAGTTGAAGTTACGGTTTTTATAGGAACAGGAACTGCATTTTTTGAGAATTCTTTGTTGTAAAGTACAGTTCTATTTATAGTACCATAATCTTTTCCAGATACTCTACCTTTTATAGCAGCAAATTTTATTTTACCATTTTCTACTATCGCTTTAATACCAGCAATACTTTTTACTTTTGTTCCTGTTGGGAATTCATCAATGATTTCTGTTGACAAAGCACCTAACGGAATATCTACTGAAGGTTGTCCACCCGGACTAGTATATGGAGTACCATCTAAATTTTTAACTACACCGCCTTCAATTTTTACATTACCATATGTACCCGGCGTAATTCTTTCAAATCCAAGTTCTACTTGATCCGCATTAGCCATTACTGTTGGATCAGTATTTTTTGTATAATTAAAATACCTCTTTTTATCTTCAAGATCTCTAGCTCTTGTTGCATCATCACTTAATTTAGATGTGCCTAAGTCTTTTCTAGTAACCATTCTTGGTTGAACTTGCATAGTAGCATATAAATCAATTCCATTTTTTATATCAGTACCATATAAATCATTATGTAATTTATTAAGTGCATCAAATTCAACTTGATGTTGCAAAGGCCACGTTTTATATGGATACAATTTATTAATTGTAGCCTTCATTGATGGGTCTTCTGATATTGTTTTAACTGTTTCCCCTATTTTTGCTAAAGTTTCTTTTTTAAACCCCTTTTCAATTATTGGTATTTCATATCCCTTTCTATTAGGGTCTTTCATTATACCCGAACTTATATCTTCAGGTTGAAAAGAAGTTAAAGAATTATCTGTATAATCTTGTAATTCTTTTACGTTTAATAATTTAGGATTTGTTTGTATTGAATTAATATCAAACAATTTAAATTTTGGATTCTGTGTTACTGAGCCGTCTGGATTTATATCATACATTTTTTGGTCATGGGCAACTAAACCCATATAATTACCATTATCATCTAATTTTGGTAATCCTGATTCTGCATCAATACCAGTAGTTTGATCTGTCCATCTATCTTCTCCTTGTCCTTGAATTGTTTTTCGTATTTGCAAAGCAGTTTTAGCGGTATTTAAAGCCTCTTTACTTGCTGCAACTATTTGGAATGGTTGGTTTGTTAATTCTATATATTTTTGTTGTGCTGTAACATCCCCACCTAAAATTGCTTTTTTGTTTTGTATGTAATAATTCTTAGCATTATTTAATGATTGCTGAAATGCTTCTCCTTCTTTATCAACTCTCATTCCTGTAGGAGATGCCTTATCCATTAGATGAGTAAAGTACTTATCTAATGTTGCTTCTTTAGCTTGATCTTGTGCTTGTCTTTTTAAATAATAATTTACTGCTGCTGTGGAATCTACTTTAAAAGCACCTCCTCCATAAAGACTTGCCGGATTGTTTATCATTGTTTATTATTTTATGATGTGCTATTGTATTTTGCTGCCCCACCTGTAATCGCTCCGGTTGCTGCTCCACTTATATTAGCAAATCCTGCTTGTTGTTGTTCAGCTGCTTTTGCTGCTTTTGCTGCCAATAAATTATATTTTGTTTCCCAAGGTTGTTGCTGATTAATTTGAAATTTTCTCATTTCATCAGCAGATTTCATTTGAGTAGCTTGTCCCAATTGACCAAATCTTCTTTCTTTTTGAGCCTCTGCACCTACTAAGTTTCTCATAGAGGCATCATTAGCTCCTTGCACTAAATTAGATACTAAACCTTGCCCTCCTTTAGCTATATTACTACCTGCTAATCCAGATGCTAAATTACGTTGCTGCAATTGTTGGCCTTGTTTGAATAAAGCACTTTGCTGTGCAGCAGTATTAGCTTTTTCTTTTGATTGTTGGTAATATTCAGAAATACCTTGATCTCCTCCATATTTTGGAGCATTAGCGGCTTGAGCTTCCAATGCCTTTTCTTTTTTCTTTTTTCCTGAAAATATAATTTGGCCTAAACCTGTAGCTGCTCCTACACCTGCACCGACTGCTAACCATGTCATATGTTTATAGTTTTATTGTTTAACAATAGTAATTCTTTTAATTTATCTTTTACTTCTTGCGGTAATAAAGTATTGTCATGTTTTTCTATTATTCTTTCTTCTATTTGTTCCAAATTTTCATTGTCAGGATTTGGATGAGAAGTAGCCCAAATGCAATCATCCCAAACATAAAGAACTCTCCTTGTCCCTGGTTCTGTAATTCCAATATATGGAGCTTCTAAATAAGCCTCTTCTCCTTCATCAATCCATACCGATACAGCACCTTTTAATATAAAATATTGGTGCTGTGTTTTATGTATTTTGCTTGTAATCAAAGAACCTGCTGGCATAAATATTTCTCTTACATACATCCCCTCTGTAAATCTATGATTTAATGGACAATTTATTAAAGGAAAATTTTCAACCATAGTGGCCTCTAATTCATCAATTCTTTCATTCTTAGTTTTATTTTCAATTATCTCATCCATATCTAACAATTAATCAAAGTTACTATTTTATGCTCTTCATCTTTTTCTACAACTTTCATATTGTTTTTTTCTAAAAAACTTATTGCCCTTTCGTTTTGTTCATCTAAATAACAATTGAACCCTTTTTTTAAAGTCTTTTTTAATTGTTGCCACCAACTTAGTAATATATCTTTTTTTCTATACTTGATATTTATTCCAAATGAATATAATGTATTTTCAAAAATAACAAAATAACCAATAGGTTTTTTTTGATAAATTACTTTATAATAACACAATCTTCTATTTTCTGCCATTTGATAAATATTCAATAATTCACCATTTACTTTAGTCATATAATTAGACCGCATTCCGGGTAAATTTTTAAATAAATCATTATCTCCTTCATAAACTAAAGAAATCAATTTCGGCAATTCATTTACACTTATTTTTTTTATTGTTACCATTTATAATATTGGTTCTGTAAAAAATATTTTTGTTTCATCTATAATTGCATAAATATCACCTGTTGGTTGATATTGCATAAAAGCTATTCCAGTTGAATTAAAACAAATAATATCACCTACTACACAATTAGTTGTACCGCCATTAATTTGATCTACAATACCCCATTGAGGTATGCTATTAGACGGAATCAATTGATTTATACTTGAGGTTGTATGAATTAAGATATATGGAGATACCAATGTTATAGTAAAAGCAACAGCCATTTTATCTTGTGTTTAAGGGTGAATTATTGTATTTCAAAGATACTGTATTAATATAATAAAAATTACTAGCATTGTCTTTTTGGAATCTAACTATTAGGTAATTGCCTTTCATAGTTTGTCCATTAATTAAACCACCTGGACTATTTTTATCTCTTAATATTGCTGAGTTATATTGTCCTTCTTGCAAAACAAATCTTGCTGCATTTATTTCTGTTTCTTGTGAAGTTGATCCATAAGTATTTACTTGAGATTTAATAGATGGACAATACCATACGGCATTTGAGGTCTGCATAATAGCCAAAAATGATTTTTTATCTATTGCATTATCATTAAATACTCCATCTATATAAGAATTATATTGAATCGTATAAAAATTACAATAGGTATTGTTATTATGTGTCCAAGTACCACCTGCATTAAATGTAATAAACAAATTATTTAATGCTCCCATATTTTCTGGATGAAAAGAAAGAAAAGATTCAAACCCTTCTGAGGCATCTCTTGTTTCTAAAAATGCTAAAGTATATGGGTCTTGAAACAAATCATCTCTATCTATTTCAGAAAGTGATATGATGTATTTATTTGTATAAGCATCAAATGCTCCATAAACTGTAGGAGTTCCAGATGCAGGTATTGTAGTGTTTAAATTATCTTTAAATCCAGCTAATTTAGCTACAAAAAAAGCATTCATTTTATAAAGAATAGAAAGTGGAGTTATTCCATCTGCACTTAATCTACATACTACACCTTTATTATTGTCTACAAAATACTTTGCTCTTTTACCATAAGCAAATGATTCTGGAACATTACCAATACCATATTGTCCTGCATATGGATACACTATTTTATTAAGCAAAGTATCACTTTGAGCAGAAAGAGGATTACCTGATGTGTCTTTTACAATCTGTGTTAATACAGTTACTACACCTACATCAAACTCTTGGAATATAAATTGATTTCTTCCTTCAATAAACATCTTTTTAATTGAGCCTCTGCTTCTATCATATTGATCATTATCTTGCTCATAAAATCTATTAATATTGTTTACTGTTGTATTTGCATATAATTCACCTCCAAATCTTATTAATGTAGGATTAAATGCTTGTCCTGCATTTGGATCAAACTTCCAAGCTCTCCCATTAGGAGATGCAGCACTATCATAAGTATCAGAAAAATTGGGATCTATTATACCTTGGTTTATGGCATATGGATCTGTTATTGTAATTTCAAATTTTTTGATTGTCCCTGCTTGTTGTTCTACATCCCATCGTAATCCATCATATCCTGATGGCAACTGAATTACATAATCAAATAAAACCGTTTTGTCTTGATTTGCGGTTAATGGAGGTAATGGCGGTGTAGTAGGTAAATTTCCAAGAAAATTAAAGGAAAATCCACCTATTAAATAGGCATTTAAAATAATATTTCCTTGAAAAGAATTTGCATCTGATGCATATGTTAGAAATCCTTTTATTCTAATCTTAGGAGGAGTTACGGAATTATAAGTAATAGGCATTTCACCTGCTAATGAGATTCCTCCACTACGCCCTGTAAAATTTTGACCTGTATATAAAGCATTGTTATTGGTATTTGATATTACCGTACCCCCAAGATTACTTTGAAAGTCTATATGACCAGTACCCATAGAAAATTTAATTTCACCTCCTGTTGGCATTGTTCTAAATCTAAAATAACTATCTCCTTTATATAATTTAAAAATAGCTGGTTGAGAAATAGTTTGATTTTGTATCATTCCATTATGATATGGTTGGGGTGTATTAAATCCATTTATTGCATATTTTTCTCCAAATTCATAATAAAGATTAAGGTTATCTGAAAAATTAGGAGCAGGTGTATATAATTCAATTAAATAATTATTAAACTGAATTGTGCCAAAATCAAAAATACCAACTACTGTTGTAGGTAAAAGTATTTTTATTACTTGTCCAATAATGGTAATTCCATTGATAACAGGATTAGTAACACTATTTACTATTTCAAAATCATGGTTTGTATATATTTGAGCAGTTACAAAAGATGAATCATATAATTTTATAAATCTAATTCTATCGCCTGCTACAAATTCATATCCTAATGTTTTTATTTCAGGATTATCTACAATATATTGAGTTAAGTTGCCTATAGAAATATACGCATATTGATATCCAGCAGAATTTGGAGATGAATCTTTAAGAGTCCTTTCACTAACCCAATATAAAAAATTACCTTTAGTAAGATTTTTTGTTCGTACTAATTCAAAATATGATGCCCAACTAGGGGGCGCACTATTTATTTCAAGTATTTGCTGTGGAATATAAATCTCTAATGGATTAGATGGAGGTGCTAATTCATCATATTGTTGAGTTTCAAATGAACTAGGTATAGATGTTATAACACTATTTGTTCTTCCTTTATCATCAAAATAAACTACTCCATAAGAATATCTAGATGCCCAATCATATACAAGACTAGAATTTTTGTTATCAAATAATGCTACCGGAAATACTCCTGTAGGCAAATAAGTATCTAATATATGTGGAGAATCGCTTATAATTAAAGAATTAAGTCCACTTATTTGAATAGTATAACCTAAAGCAATAAATTGATTTTCTATATCTGTTACTAAAGAGGCCGTTGTGATTCCTGTTGCAATTATTGATGTACTTGTAGGAATTGTATCATAAATATAATTTAAATTAAATAAATCCCCAATATTAGGATTTCCTGCTATTACTATTTGAATTGAATTTGGATTTTCAATTTTATATAAAAGTATTTCTGCCGTTTGATTTAAATAGCTTGATAATTTTACATTCGTATCAATAGTAGTTAAATAATCTGGTGTTATTAAATTATAGTTTTCTGTTATTGCTCCATAATCTAAAACATTACCATTAGGTAACGATTGCGTATATGCTTTTTGAGGTACATTATCAAATGGCTGAATACTTTCATTTAATGGAATTGGAGAATACGCCTGTTCATTTAAAAAATTAAATTGAGCTGAAGGGAATCCAAATGAATTATCTATGACTTTTATTAGAAAAAAATCTGACCATGATTCTCCTAAAGATTCTGATCCTAAAATTTCAATTTTAATTACATTAGGCAACCCTGTTTTAACTGCAATTAATATGCTTGAATTTTTAGTTGGATTAGATATTACAGATTGATTAACATATTCTTTAGGAATAGCAACTTCGCTTTGTGCGCTAGTTACACTTTTTTCTAAATCATCATAAACATATCTATACTTAAATTTAAATAATCTATTGTTTAAATTGTTTATAGTAACACTAGCATTATCTTGATATACACAATATGGTGGATCTGTTGGCGGTTCTTTGGCTACATCAATATAACTTCTTAATACAACACCATATCCTCCTGTTTCTGCTGTCTTTACATTTATTTTAGAAGGAGGATTAAATCCATCTGTCCAAAATAAAAGATCACCATCTTCATCTCTATAAACAATATCTATATGATTAATTCTAAAAGATGGATTAAAATTTAAAATAGTTAAACCTCCGGTATCTATTAAAGTAGAATCTGTTATTAAATTTATTATGGAATTAGTATTAGCATCATAATAATTTATAGTATTATATCCGCTACTATTCCAAGTAAAAAAATATTGTCTATTTCTTACTTTATCGGCATAATTGCCAATAACTTTATTTGTCCCTAGCATACCATTAGTAATAGTATAACTAATACTTAGATATATTGTATTATCAAAAGTTATAGAAAATGTTGTATCGGTAGCAGTATAAGTACCAACTAATACATTACCATTTGCTAATAAAGCAGCTGTTATTGTTGGAATACTACTATGTCCATATGTAGTATAAAAAGATGCTGTTGTATAAGTAGTGCCATCAAAAAGATTAATTAAAATATTAGTTAAAGGCAATACCGACCCTGAAAAAAAAATTGTAGTGGTAGTAGTAGTGCCTATAGTATCACTTCCATCGGTTGCACTTAATGTAGGAATACTTTGATTTCCTACTACTGTTGAAACTACTTGGTCTTGCCCATTACCTTGAGCATCTCTAGTTATGTTTAATGCATCTAAATAATCCCCTTTTTGAACTTTGTAGGCATTATCATCTTGATTTATTTTACCACGAAAATCTCTAACTTCTATCACTTGTTAAATTTTTACTGTGAGCCTATTTGTTTGCATTCCCCACTCATATGCTGATTGCAAGTCTATTGGTCTATATCTTGCATTTGCAACTCTTCTTTCGTTATGATATGCTCTTTTTCTTTGTTCTTTATCTCCAAGAGTTCCTTTGCGACTATTAGGAAGCATAGCAATATCATTGTATGCAATATACCACATTAATGCAGTTTTAAATTGAATGGGAATATAATATTCTTCTCCTTGTTTTGGTGAAGCTACATATTCAAGCATCACATAATCAAAACCATAATTCTCATTTAATAAAATAACTCCATTGTGATTATCTACCTTAAAACTTCCTACAAATGGAGATCCCGATGGAATACCATATAGCGTAGAAAAAGCACCATTGTTCCAATAATTATACCATATAGGGGTATTAAATTGAATAATGTCTGCTATAGTAGAGTCTTGGGTTTTTTCTAATCTGTTTGGTTGTAAATCTGCAAAAGTTGTAAGGTTGCTATTATAACCCATTGGGATTATTTCGCCTCTATTATTCAATATTCCTACTTTTGTGTAATTAAGATAATCATCTGGAAGACTAACTGTAAGATTGGCATTTACAGGAAGCTTAACTGATTTGATTTGATAAAAAAAATCAAGTCCAAGTTCTTCCATTCCAGAGAAAGCAAGTTGCCAACACTTGTAGTATTTATGTATGCTTTGTTCAGACCTGTCTAAATATAAATTTATAACTGTATCAAGAGATGCATATTGTTGGTGTGTATTGCTCATTTTACATAGGTTTTAAATTGTGGCTAATATAGCACTATCTTCCATTAAATAAAAGGACTCTCCGTTTATTTCTACTAATGTCCCCCATTTATGAACCCTAAAGCCAATATCGCCTTTCTTTAAATACATTGGATGTTGCTTTGTACCTTCGCCTACCTCCACTATTGTTCCTTTATCTAACTCGTTTCTGTAGTTATCTGGTACAAATAATCCACCTTTAGTTTTTTCATCTACTATTAATGGCTTGAATAATATTTGGTTTCTTATTGGTTTCATAAATTTAAACTGTTCTGATTGCATCGTTTCCATCATTTGCGTTGTCTTGTATTTGATTCCTTGCTAACATTAATGTTTTAGTTACATAATCTACTATCCCAGGTATATAATCATCGGGAACATTTAAAACACTTGCTAAGTTTGTACTATCCCCTCCAGAAATTATTGTTACTGTGGCTGTGTATTGATTAAGCATTAAAGAGCTTATTACATATACAGACTCGCCTTGTTGATATGCTAATGTTTTATTAGGAGGTTGTTGCAATGATTGATAATAAGTAACTTGGTCTTGTGATAACCATACTACTGGTCTAGATATTTCAGCATTAGAATTCTTAAATTGTAATGTAGAAATCCCTTCGTTTCTACCTATTCCCATTGGCACTTGCGGAAGCGTTAATTTCCAAATAAAATTTTCATCTAGCGTTATAGGCAATGCTTTGAATGTAGTGTAAAAGCTATTATTAATATAACCAATACCATCAAGTTGTACTGCATCCTTATAGTTTTGTTTTACTACTATCCCTATACCTTGATTAATCATTTGATTAACTAAGTTTGGAGTAATAGAAGCATCATCGGATGGCTGTGTGCCATAGACTTGTCTTAATATTTGTTCTATAAGTTGTTGGCGTGTCATTAATTATTTTTTTGTAATTCTTTCACTATTGTTTGTAATGCTTGAAGTACTGTACTAACACTTTCGGCATTTTTAAAAATACCATTACCAATAGATTGGTCTACTACTTGTTTTAAAATTTGCAATGCTTGTTCGTTTGTCATTTTATGTTTTTATTAATGTACAATACATAATTGATCTACATCACCAATGCTGTGTCTGTATATATCACCTACAGACAATCCATTCGCAATAGCATCTGTATTGTCTGAATATGCTCGTATATTTTCAAATTTATAATTTCCGTTTGCTGTACTGAATTTTATTGTTTCCAAAAAATCATCAAGTGTAATACGATTTCCGTTTCCATTTCCAAAACTATCACCTATAGTTACCACTCTGGCAGCTTCTTCTACTTTTATTCCAGATACTTCAAATGGTGATCCAAAACAATAGACACTATTTGCAAAATCCAAATCTAAACCAATATTAATAGAATTATAAAAAGTTGAAATTTTGCTATTTGTATCATCTATATTTAAATAAGTTCCTTTATTAGAATTACCGTAATCTCCAAATCTATAAATACCATTTGTATAATCTAAATTTAATCCAGTAGTCCAACCGTTCCATCTTGTTTCTATTTGATTTGGTAATATATGCAACATTACTAATAAATAATTATTTGTAATATCGCCTAAAGAACACTCTGAATTAGAATTATCAAAAATAACTTTTAAACCATAGGGTAGTGTATTACCCCCTTCTCCAAATAAAAATGTTTTATTCCCAAAATCAAGATAAGTCCCTGTATCATTACCGCCATAAACACTTTTAATTACATTTCCATCATCAAATAAATTAGAATCTGAAAGAGTTGTTGCATTTGACCATTTAGCAATATAATTTGTAGTGCCATCTCCACTTACTCCTCCTCCTCCTCCACCTCCTGCATTTGCCGCTGATACTAACGTAGCTTCATCTTCAAGAAGGTAATATTTTTTATTTTTAAATTCAAGAAATGAATTTACCCCTCCTACTATAGGTACAGCCACAGGCCATATTGAAATACCTTGTGCAGGAAAACTGAAATTTAATCCGCCCGGTATTTGTGGATCTTGATTTATTTCTAAAACTGTAGTTGATACTTGTGTAGTTCCGTTTACGTTTGCTGCCGCTATTAATGTAGATGCGGATTCAGAAACTAAAAATGTTTGTTCTTGTAATTGGTTGCTTGTGTTTGGATAATAAACAATGGCTGCATTAACCTCTGATATCAAACCAATTTGATACTCTCTAATATATATGTTATTAGTTAAAAAAGAAACTTCTATTGGAGATGATAATGGGCTGCCATCAATTTGGTAAACCGTTCCTTGTATTTGATTTGCCATTATTGTCCTTGGTTTTTAATTGCCATTGAATATTGTTCAACTACATTTAATTGTAAATTTACACCAATAATCGCTAATGCTCTAACTATTATTTCTAACATAGTCGCATCATCCCAAACTGGATTTACTGAAATTGTTGGTGCAGAAAAAGTTGCACCTGTACCCCCTACTCCGGTAAAAGTCATTGTAGGTGTTAAACCAATATACCCACTACCATTATTTGTCATAACTATACCTGTAACTACACCGCTTGATAAAGTTACTGTGCCTGTTGCTTGAACTCCTCCTATTGATGGGGCTGAAAATATAACTGTTGCGGAAGAATAACCACTACCACCTGTAATTACATTTACTCCTTGAATACCTGTTGTAAAAACTGGGATGCCATTTGTATTATCTGCATATGCCCAAACCATATCTGGAGGATTAGCTACATAACTTAATTTAGCCGTTCCTATGGTTTCAGGGAAAAAATGAAATCCTGTGTCTTCTAAAATATAAATAGGGTTAGTAGTTATTGGATCTATTGCAGAATTATAATAAGAATATAAAGAATCCTGCTGTACGCATCTAATACGATTATATCCAGTATTTGTAAACATTGCATCTGCCTGTAAATAATCACTAGGGTATGAACAAAACCCAGAGCCATTCACCGTTAAATTTGCCCAATATATTATTGGAGCTAACCTTGTTCTGACTATTGTGTTTTGTCCAAATTCTACCCTTGCAACCGCCCTTCCAGGCATATATTGTTGAAATGAACCAAGTAAATACGATGTATAGCTTTTTTGTGCTTGATTTATAGTAAGATTAAAATCTGTAGGACTAACGTACCCTTGAGATAAATTCTTAGCTGTACTATAAAGTATTATTTGGTAAATTTCATCTATTGTCATTTCATTGTTTCTTTTAATTGTTTTTGAAATGTTCTTCCTTCTTCTGTATTAGTCAAAGCCAACTCAGTTAAATAATCCAAGGCTTGTCTATTAGATGGGATTAATCCAATTAAACCACCGCCATTTGCCCAAAATGCTCTACCAGGTTGACTTCCTACATCTATTTTAGCTGAAAGAATCCCTTTCTTTATCATATAACTAATCTCAACTTCAATTGATTTATTATTAATTAAATCTTTGAATAAAAATGGATTTCTCTTAGCATACATCATTAATTCTTTTCTTAAAGAATCAATTGTTTTGGGTTCGCCAAGTTCATCGTGCATAATTATTTTCAAAAAGCTGATATATTTTTTCAAAGTAATTTCATCCAATTCACGAGCAATGATTGCCATATCAATTTCTAGGCTTTCTCTTTCAAATGCTTCTCTAGCTTGTTTTGCTGGATCATATTCAAAAAACTCAAATTTACTTCCACTTTTGCGGTTTGGATTACCAATATTATGTCTGCATATTCTTGCAAACTCTAAAGCTGTTTTATCCCAATCTGGTATACGCAAACATTTTGCACCTCTAGGGAAAGATAAACTTTTTGCGTTTTGTCTTATATAATCTTGATCTAATCCCTTTTGGTCTTTTACCCAAATTGATTCTATTCCAGAAAGCAATCTAACCCTTTCTTCTTTACCTGTTTCTGGGTTAATAACATCATCAATGTTAGGAATATAAGTACCACCTTTTTTATTGGTATCTACCAATTTAAAAATATGAAATCTTGTTTCAGTAGTTGGTGGATTATCTGCTACTGCTATTCTTGCAACTTCATCGTGAAATAAAGAACTTTCTGATTGTTGTGTTTCTCCTTGTATAGAAAAATTCACATCTTTTAATCTTGCCATTTTATTTTTTTTATTTTTTAAATTTTAAGGCTTATGCCTCCTACATACATAGGATGATATTTTAAAATAACCCCGGGAGATTTCTCAACCCGGGGTGTTTTTTTATTCAACTGATTATCCAGCTTGAACGATAATGAATTGGTTTGCTGCACATACACGAGTACCACGATAAGTGATAGTTTCAATGTTGTCAGTCATTGTACCAGAAGTTGGGTTCTGAGAACCACCACCCCATTGCCATACTCTGATTGCGTTACCAGTAGTTCCACCTTTTGGAGGAGCTTGATACATAACAGTAATGTTTTTGTATGCTTTAGTAACATTTTTCGCATCACGAGTTTCGCCTTGAGGACAAATCATTCCGAAATTACGGAAGTAATCAGATACAGGAGTGATACCTACGGTCATTTCTGTATTGAATTGTTTGTACTTCTTAACTTTGAACATATAGCCATCAATTCTCAATGATTGTACACCATAGTTAATAGCGGCTTCTTCTGACTTTTCGTTTTGCCCCCAAACGTAAGCACCAGCAGGATATTCTTTAAACAAACCATCAGAGAAGTTTTGTCTTTGATAAATATCTTGTAACCACATATTTTCGTTGGCACAACCATTAACATCCATGATACGAGTGATTTCATGCAATTTAGCAATATCCAATGTACCCGGAGTATAACCAACTGATTCACCATCAGCAAGAACCTTAGGAATAATACCTTGAGAACCTACAGATGTAGTAGTACCTAAACCAGAGTTATTTTGAATATTACCACGCATTAATTTAAACTCTACGTTGTTGATGAAGCGTTGGTTTGATTTTACCAATCCTTTGTAAGTGAAATAGCTAGTACCTGCTTGTGCGCCACCTGCCATTTCCATACCAGAAACACCGCTGTTATAGAAAACCTCACTCATTTCAGCTAAGTCTGATGCTGACCAAGATTCTCTCATTTCGGTAATGTTGTTCTCATATTTCTGATCCAAATGGATAAGAGGATTGATGCTTGTAGAAGCTTCACCAGCATCCATATCACCACCAAACAAAATAACATCAGTAGTCAACAATTGAGTTGAACCTAATGTGTTTAATGCTTGAGTAGAAATTTTTGGACGAATTTGGAAAGTAAATGCATTAGCAGTTGTACCTGTGATTGCGATGATTTCACCTTCTACGTTTGTAGATGCGATTCTGATAGTTTCACCAACTCTCAATGGAGATTGTGTACCAGAATTAAAGTGGTCACCAGAAGCCAAAGTTAAACTTACTGTTGCACCTGCTACGTTTGCTGTAACTGCGGTAGCAACTTGTATACCAACCATTAATTTACCATAATTTTCAAACCAAAAGTAATTACGATTTTTTACTTCTTCCATTCCACCATAGGTAGATAACCACCAAGTGAAATCTTCGTTGCCATATTTTTCAACGTACTGCTTGTAGTACTGAGGAGTCAATAACTGAAGATCAGAGATTAACTGTCTTTGCACATATGGGGTACTAATAGCACCCGGTTGCAAAATGTTTGAGGTAGGAATTCCTGCCATTTTGTTTAGATTTTAAAGTTTTTAAAAATGTTATTTAGCAAACATTATCGCAGCCAATTTATCCATTTCGGATTGTCTATTGTCTGGTGTAAATGTTCCGCTGTTTGATGTTCCGCTAAAGTCAATATTGCTTTGCTTTTTTAGATGCATAGCTAATCTTCTGTTTGCGGCTTCGTTGACATACTTTTGAGTGATCTTGCCTTCATTTTGCAATAAAAACAAATCTTTTGTCATTTGCTGAACATTAATAGTGTTATCATCATTTACCCATCTTTCGGCAAATATCATGTTAGCATCTAAATTGTTTTCAGCAAAATAATTCAATTGGTTAGCAACGGCTTGTTTTTCTTCATAGGATGGGATATATGCAACATTAAAATCTGCTCCTTCATCTTTTACTGTAGCTGTAAAACCCTCAAATGAACCTATTACATCATTTACACTACCATAAAAATTATCCATGTATTTTTTTTGCGCTTCCAATACTTCTGGACTCACTTGTATACTTGGATTTAAATCAGGTAATATAAAATTTGATTTAATTTTTTCTAATTCTGGTTTAACTAGTTTGGCTTCTATAACTAGTCTTTTTTCAATTTCATTAACTCTGTTTTCCCAAGTGCCTACTCTTTCTTCATAATCAGAATCTAACTCATCATATTTCTGCTCTGGTTTTGCAGGTTTCTGAAATCTTTCATTAAATAGGAAATCTATTTCATCTTGTTCTAAATCTTTGTTTTTTACTCCCATACTCAGCTTTACAATTTCTGCTGCTGTGTTTGCATCTTTAACATCGGATGAAGATAATCTTTCTATTTTCTTTTTTTCTTGCAGAAAATTTATAAGATCATCTTCCTTTTGTTCTTTAACGTAATCAAATAATTTCTTGCTGTCTTCGTTTTCAAAAACAAAATCTTTTTTATTTCTTAACTCAGTTATTTGAGTAAGCGCATCATCCCAATCATCAAAGCCAAGTTTTAATTTAAGATACTCATTAGCATCAAAAACATCATTTTCTGATTCTTGTTTAGATTGATTTGATGAATCTGATTTTGTTTCTAAATTGTTTGTTTGATTTTCATCTACTTTTACTGAAGCATTGCTCCAACTTTCTTCTGAGAAAGGATTGGCAAGATTATTTTCTTGCTCAATTGTAGTTTGTTCAATGTTTGTTTCTTCTGACATATATATATTTGTTTTTTAACTCAGCGTAAGCATATATTGTGTTCTTGCAAATAAACCACTTAAATCTTGTGCTTTATTTGATATGTCACAATACTTTTTATTTTCGGCCCACATTTCAAGTTCATAAGCAAAAGACATTCCCTCTTTCACTAATCCAGTTACTGCTTCTTGACTGTAGGTTGGAAATTCATCCAATTTGGCTTTGCCAATTCTTTTTCCATTTTGATACCCCATAAGAATTTCAAGAATGTCATCTTTAATTCCATCTATACCTTCATAAAGTTTTTGCAAAGCCTTATGCTCGGCATAAGATCTAGTATCAAGATGAAGACTATGTGCTGATGTTTGAAAAGAAAAAAGTTTTCCTTTAATTACTTCTGATGTAAGATCCATATTAACTGAATTTATGGAATTGAATAATTACTTTAGTTGCCGCTGCTGCTGCTCCGCCAAATTTTACAAATTGACCTACATAAGATGTCCTATAAATACCAGCAGCAGAAACAGATGTTACTACCGTACTTGCATTCGCATTAGTAGCAGAAACCGTTACAAAATTAGTTGCAGTTAATGAATTACCATCAAAACTACCAGTAACAGATCCTGCATCATTTGTTGCAGTAATGCTTATCGTTCCAGAAGGAGTTACAAATTGCCAAATCAGATAATCCCAATTTGATGCATCTGCAACATAACCATTATTAGCATTAAATTCGGTTGTTACATCTTGTGTTAAACTGAGTGCCATTTTTTTTTATTTTAAATATTAATAAGTTATTGTTACTGCTGCTGCCAATTGACCAACGGCCGTGCCATCAAATCTTGTTGCTGGACTTATTGGACTCACTTTAAATGAATTGCCAAATGTATCAATAGAAACAATTGTTCCTGTATTTGAAGATCCAGATGCTGTACAAGTTGCTCCAATTAACATTGTAGCTAAATTAGCAGAATCTGCTGCATTTAAAGTTACTTTTACACCTTGCCCTCTTAAAGCAGGTGCGGCTATTTGATTTGTTACTGTAGGCATTATTTTTTCTTTTTATTTTTTGCTTGAATAATTTTTCCAGATATATATTTAGATATTTTATTGTTTGGAATAACTTTTTCGCCACCTTTCATCATCACTATTTCTTTCCCTTTTTCGCCCACCATTGCCATGCCTTTAGATGCACTATTAGTGCCTTTAGCATAACCCGACATTTCTCCTTTATTTACTAATGCTCTACCCATTTTTTTTCTTTTTAAGCTTTATTTGTTATTTTTTTTAATTTAGCATTAATAATGCTACCCGGTAAAGAATTTTTTAATGCATTTATAGAATCTTTGGTTGATTCTGATCTTAAAGTTTTAGCTTCTTCAAAACTTTTCTTTGCTGCACCAAATGGACGAGGAGCATCTGCTTTTTTAGTAGGTAAACTTAAAAGTGTTTTACCGAGTTTTTCTGCTTTTTCTGCTTTTTCTTTTTTATTGAGTGATTCAATCATAAAAGAATCTGCCTTTGCTTTATTTGGCAAAGTATCAGTTTGCATTTTTTCCATTGTCATTTTAGGATCTGGCATATTATTTTATTTTTTAAGTTTTTGTTTTGCTTCAATTATTTTGCCCGGTAATTTCATGCCTTTACTTTCTTTATTCCATTCGCTCACGTTAACGCCTTCTTTCTCTAATTGTTGTTTATGAACATTAAAATATTTTCTTTGCGCTTCTGATTTGTACGGCATAAAATTAATTCTTTTTCTTTTTACTAAGATTAATTCTAGCCGAAACTAATGCACCTCCCATTGGACTATACCTTGCTGAAATACTATTCCCTTTAGGAGTAGTATAAGAAGCGTTTGCTTGTTTATTAGATGAATATCCTAAAGAAATTTCTCCACCTTTATTTGTTTCTTTAGATAAACTAATTGTTTTATCGCTGCCTTGTTGTTCTTCGCCTAAAACTTTATTATATCCTAAAGATATGTTTGTTTTTTTACCTACTGGTAGTTTTGCTGATCCACCTACTAGATATCCATTATTAATCTTTTCTCCAAAAGCTTGTGCTGATGGTTTTTTTTCTTCTGTTTTTTTTGTTGGATCTGGCATAAAATTACATTTGTTCTTCTTGCATTTGTTGTTCTTCCATTCCTTGTTCACCTTGTTCTTGTTCAGGACTTTGTTGCGCCTCTTGTTCTTGACCCTCTTCTTGTGGTTGTCCTTGTTCTTGTTGTTGTTGTGCCATAGCTTGTTGCATTTGGTCAACATTTGCTAAATTTTCAGCAAACAAAGGCAATCCTATATTTTGAATAATTTCAGATTCTAAAGCCTTTAATTCAGATGGTACTTGTAACCCTCTTTCATATATACCAAACAATCCAGTAACCATTGCTTTTTTCAAATCATTATTAGTCTGAAGGTCGCTTATTTGTTTCTTAATAGCCAACTCCATTTCCAATGATTTTCTCTTTTCTTCTTCAGCCATTTGAGCTGATTGCATTTGACCTTGTATTGTCATTTGCTGATTTTGCATAGCTTGTGCCTGTTGAGTTTCAATCATTTTTTTCATTGAAATTCTATAATACTCTTCGGCTAGTTTTACATCTTCTTTTGCAATACGAATGATTTTAAACGTATCAATAAACATTGCAAATTGAGGATTAGATGCTATGGCTTGATTCATTTTTTGATCTAGCATCATTATATCTTGACTAGTAGGTAATAACCTAACATCTGTATTAAATATTCTTGTGCTTACCTCTTCTTTCTTTAATAAATTCCTGTAAGCTTTAGCGCCAAATGTTACTGACTTGTGCAATAAACAAGAAACTTTTCTTGCTGTTTGCTTCATGCATTCTACATAAGCATCATACATATAGTCAGTAGCATTGGCTGCAACCTGTTGGGCTGTATCTATATTCCCGGTTGTTACCCTTGGGGTTAATGCTTGTGCAGCCATATTTGGATCTTCGCCAAGTTCATCTTTTAGTACTGAATAATGGAATTGGTACAACTGAATAAGACCCTGCATTTGAGGAAGAAATCCAGCATTTGCTAATTCAGTAATAGGTATTGGAATTTGATTGCCTTCATCATCTTTACCTCTATAATAAAGCGAACCTGTTTGGTCATATAGCTTCATTACATCAATAGTCTTATTAGCATCACCTAAGCCATAATCAATACTTTGCAAAGCATCCCAATTGATTAACGCTCCTGTTGGTCGCATTTTAGCAACAAGTTGTTGCATTTTAAGGCGAGCCAAAATCATTTGATCAGCAGGTTCTTCAATCTTTTCTGGTACTGCCGTATTAGTCATACTATAGTTTTGATACATATAGAATGAATACGAAAATTCTGCATTACCTGTTTCTTTTGGATCTTGGGGTCTAATCATATTTCTCTTTAAACCCCATTCAAGCATAACCTGCTTAACCCTAACCATTACACCTCTGTAGATATTGTATTTTGTATCATCAATTACTTCTTTATTATCAGAAGTTGATTCATCTCTTCCTTTTTTAAGTAATGTGCTTTTATTCTTTTTAGTAGTAATTACTGTATAAGTATCGCTGTCTACAGTTTTTAATTCAAAATCTAAAACATCAACATTGAATTCATCGTATGGACGGAAAAAAGTAATATTCCAATTTACATCCCATCTTAATTTATCATTAAACTGGTAATCTTTTGATGTATTAGCAATATCCCAAAGTTGTTCTTCGGTTAATGTGCCTCCGAATTCTTTGCCATATTTTCTACGAAGGTCACTTATTTTCATTGACTTTACTTGCCCTCTCCAGGATGTATCTCTAAAATCATTGTATTCACTATAAGAATAAAGAGCATTCTCTGGTTTAACGTAATCAACATGAATTACACCTTGGTCATCCATCCATGTATAAGTGCCTACGAATCCAACTTCTGCACTATCATGTAGCATTTTATATTTCAAAGTATCAAACCAGCCATTCGCTTGTAATACGTTATTACAGCCCATTTCATAAAGAATCTCTTCTGGTAATCTTTGAAATTGAGTTGTCCATAAATCTAATTCTTCTTTTGTTTCTGGAATTTTTTTATCTGGAATAACTTGCATACCGCTTTCTTCTTGAAGCTTCTGCAACATCTCTCTATTGGCTATATAAAAATCAAGTTCATTATACTCATCAATTTTATCTTGTTGAGATAAATCATCAATAGCTTGTATTTGGATTTTTTCATTTCTTTGCATCCATCTACCTACTAATCCAGAAATAATTCTATTTACAATTTTAATTGATTGCCAATTTATGTTAGCATAGTTTACTTTACCATTGAAATCAAGAAGATCTTGAAACTTAGCCATATTGATTTTACCATTGGCTGAATTTCTATTTAATTTATACCTATTATTTCTTGTCCAATAATATGAACTAATGCCACCACCTATAGTAGAATCAATATATTGAGATATTCTCAATCCATATTCTTTATCCGATTTATCCTTTACTGATAAATCATTTAATTGGAATTCTTTTAGTATTTGGCCTGTATTATTCATAAGAAAAAAATCCATTAATTACTTTCGCAACAATGGATTAGTTTTATATTTTTAAGTGTTTGTTTTTCATTGGTAATTCTGAATATAACCCAAATATATCATTTTTTAATAACAAAATTATTTTTTTTTAAACTGCGGTTTTTTGATTAGTAAAAATTTTTATTAATGGTGTTTTTGGTACTTGCGGTACAGGTATTGGTTCTAAGCTAGAAACAAGCGTAATCATAGCACTCACCGTTCTATCTGAAGGTGTACGTTTATATGGTCTAAATTTTAATAAATCTTCAAGCAAATCTTCGTAAAATATTTTATTACAATGATGTTCTATGAATGTTGTCATTGCATCATTTTGTTTAGTAAGTGCAAATTCTGTTGTTGGAAAACCAAAATGTCTATCTACTTTGTCTTTTTTAAATTTAATTGGGTCTATAGAGTTTTTAGGGAATCTTCCTAAATATGCCAATCGGCCTCTGTTTTTAAAATAAGTATAATAATCATCTGATACAAACTCAAAATAAGTAGGGAAACTCATATATTCAGAACAAAGAAGTATTTGATTATACATATCATCTTTTTCATTTGGTCTGCCATAAATATGACCTCCAAATGTACCAGTATTTTCTGGGTCATTTATATCATATTTGATAAAATACCATCCAGATAATTTTGATCCATATTCTTTACCACCTTGAGTGTTTGAATAACCATCCACACCAATAACACCTATACTATTTCTAGTTGGCATTCTTTGATTGTTATTCATAACATATTTGTTGTCTTGCCCTGCTGGTGGAAGCATTAATACTTTCCAATATAATTCAGTTTTATTTGGATCAACATCTCGCCATTTTACTTTTTGCGTATCCAAATCTCTGTAAAAATTTAAATATCTAAATCTAGATACAGGATTCTGTCTTAAATATGCAAGTTGCTCATTTATATTTTGAGAATTAAAAATACAATCATCCCCATCTTCACTAAATGCTTCTTCAATAGTTCTAGCTTCTTTTTTAATCCTTTTAGTAAGAGAACGAATATTATGTTTAACTGTTTCTCTATCTGCTAATATTTCTTTTATTGTTTTATCTACATCAGGGAATCCAAAAAAATCAAAGTTCTTAGCTCTATCTGCGGTCATAAAAAATCTATAAAGTCCGCTAGATGTTCTTCCATTGCCCTGTTTATTTAATTGATCACTATCATTCCAAAGAGTTCTTGCCGCTTGTTGGATTCCATCTCTTTCTGTATCCAATTTTTCAACTGTAGAACTATAAAGGGCTTTACCAATAATTTTACCTTCATCATCTAGCAAACAATAACGAATAACCTCATGTCTATCGTATATGTTTACCTCTGTTGTTTTTGCCCACTCATCCGAAAAATATCTATGTAATTTCTGTCCATCATAATGAATGGTATCAGCACTTCCCCAGTCAATCATTGATCCTAATTCTTCTTTATCAATGTTGTCTTCAGCTTTCTTACCTCTTACGTTTGTTTGTTGGAATCTAATCTCTGATTTAGGAGTAACACCCAAGCTCATATCATATTCTGGGCGAAAGAATCTAGGTAATTTTTTGAATGGAGAAATTACTGCTTTGGCAAATACTTTCTTAGCATCATTACCTGTTTTACTTTGGATACCACCATTGGTCATTCTTGTACGAGTAATGTAATCATACAAGAACATACCACCTCTAAATGTTTTACCAAATCTTCGTTTAGTAATTTCAAGCATACCCATACATTCTGGGTCTTCTTCTACATACTTTAAAAAGTAAAAATATTCTAAGTCTGGTTGTCTAAATCTAGGGTATCCAATATCAATCTGAAACCATTGCAAATACATATAATGAGATCCAGTTAAATACGTTGGTTTACCATTATTCATAAACCAATATCCATTCAACCTTCTGTCCCATTCTTGTCTTTTGTATTCTTCTAATTTCTCATCATAAAAAGGAGCATCATCTTCTTTTCTTTTTTTCTCATAAGCATCCTCTTTTTTCATAACATCTTTATACCATCCGGGCAATGGTATCCTTTCCCAATATTGATCTTTGGGATTATCTGAACGCTTATGAATTGTTCTTGCTTCTAGTTTTTTCGTAGCTAAATTAAAAACATACCCTTGTGGGGGTATGTTACAAATTAAACCTTGAATATCTATTGAAGTTCCGCCTTCTATTTTATTATACATCTTGAACTTTATTATCTCCTAATTGATTTGCTATGCTTTCTGGGGTTGTTATTATCTGATTTCTTTTCACATCTTTTTCCTCATCCCCAGTAATACCAATAGCCATTGCTAATCCAGTTATAGCAGTAGTAATACTTGTAGCATCATTCCAAATAATTTTCATTCTTTCAAATGTTTTATCTTTTGCATCAGATAAATCAAGTGTTCTAAGACTTGTATTATTTAGAATATCTGCCATTTCATTTGCCTTACGATTTAAAGAATAATATAATTTAGCTGGGCCATTTTGTTCATATAATTCTAATCTTTTTTTTAAATCTTCAATATTTTCTGCCATATTAATTTAATTGTAATTCTACAATTTTATTCCATCTTTCTTGTTCAACTTTGTTTATAGAATTATTAGTTTCTAAATCATATTTTTTTTGATATTCTTCCCATTCATTTATAATTTGATTGTAAATAAATAAAATCTTATCTCCATTCAAATTATTTTGTTCCTTTAATCTATTTATAAATTTATTGCAAAAAATATAAGTTATATCAAAATGTTTTTGTTCATGATTTAATATATAATCTGTATTATTATTTCCATTGCAATAAGATTCATTTTTATCAAAAACACAAGAAACTAAAACTTCATTATAATTTTTATATTGATTTGTAATATATGTTATACCGCTGCTTGTAAGTGCTGCTGTTTTTGAATTATTATTTACTTTTTTAAAATCTGCCCATTTCAATTTCTTAGTTCTATTATATGAAATTTGATAAGATTCTTTTAAAGATTGATCATAATTTATTTTATCATAACTATTAAAAGTAAAAGATAATAAAAACAAAATAATTAAGTATTTCATAATTTTAATTTTTTATAATTAAATATATGGAATAGATTTCTTTTAAAAGATTTATTTTATTTCATTAACTTTTATTTAATAAATTTGTAGCAGTTTGTCTTAATTTCATTCTTCTTGATACATTCGTATGCACCCCTTTTAAACTAGTTTCTCCATTATTAATAAAACTTTGTTTATTAGGTGATTTTTTATATTCATCAATCATTTTTCTAGCATTACCAAATCCACTATTGTATGAAGCCATAGTAAAATAATCTTTAGCATCTTCATCTAAATTTATACCATTTGCTTTAGCATAATTTAAAACATTATCTTGTTCTGATTTTAACATTGCGGATTTCGCAATAAGCGCATCTTTATTTGTTTTAAAAGCAGCTGTTAATATAGTGCCTCCCTTTTCATTTTTACCTTGAAATGTTTTAAATCTATTTTCAAATCCGACTGGCAAATATTTTTTAAGATCATTAAATCTAGTGCCAAATGTATCTAATCCATAATTATAAAAACCATCTACAGGAAAATCAGTTTGATCTTTTTCTGATAGTGTTGCATAAGCTTCAGAAATATCATCTGGATTTGCTGCTGCTTTATTCATACCTTCTATATAAGCTGAAGAATATAAAAGACTCGGCTTAATTCCTGTTTCAGTAGAAACTTGTTTTATTAAATTAGGTGCAGTTTGATTATCATATGGTAAAAGCTTATTTGATAAATTTATCATTTCATTTCCAAAATCATACTCTTTTACAGGTTGTGTTGATTTTTTTTTGCCTTTATCAAAAGATTCAAGTATTGCTCCCTTTATTACTGGTACTGTATTTTTAATTGGTTGACTTGGTAATGTATTAACTTGAGGTGTTGTAACTAATTGTGGATTAGTTGTTATTTGAGGAGTTGTATTATTATTTTGTAATGTTTGTGGATTAGATGGTACTATTAATTTTGCCATTTTTATTTTTTAATTTTATAATTCAAATATTATATTTTTTGCATCACTTGATGAAATCCCTACTAATAAATCTCCTTTTTTTACTCTCTTTGTCATTTCAATATCTATACCAATTATTTCTTCTCTTTCATTTATTTCATCTTCAAAATGACGGCATCTGATAACTCTTTCTTCAACTCCTTTATCTCCCATAAAAATAATTTCATAATCACAAGCTTTCAAAGTGTGTGCCACTTTGCCCTCTAGTTCTCCCGATGTAATATACAAAACATTTGGAATTAACTTATGGTCTACTCCTAATAGCAACCCCTTATATTCTTCAAAAACTCTTAAAGCAGTTACAAATCCTTTTAATGGTTGCCAATTATTTTCATTTTTCCATAAATAACATTGATGCGCAGGAATTGAATAGTATTTAATATCTGAAATGTCTTCATTAAATCCAAATATTTTATTAGAATCTATAACAGCATTTGGATGAATCAATATTTCTGATCCCTGCGGTATACTATCTGCTGAAATTACATATGCGTTTACTGGTTCTGTTTCTCTACGATTCAAATTGTTGAATTGTCTACCAATATATATTTTACTGCCGTTTTCAAACGTATGGGTATTTTTCCCTTCTGTATCTATTGAAATAATTACTCGGCCATTTGTGTGATTAAGTTCAACTTTGTGTTTTAATTTTTCTAGACTAATTGTCCTTATCTTTTCGGAATGTTTTTTTAATTTAGACTGATTCCTTTTTTCTATTCTAGAAATTTGAGTTTTAGTTAAGGGGGCAGTTTCAATTAAATCAAAGTACTTTTTGTTCATATTTTGTCTTTTTTAATTCCATATGTTGCGTTATGCCATATTTTTATTTGATCCGTAGTAAAGTGTTTAACTTGCCCTGTATCCAATAATATGCAAGTAACCTCATCGTTCTCTAAAAAACCATTGGATTTTATATACCAAACATATGCATCTCCAAGAGGTGTTACGCAAGGTACTAAATTTTTTGGTTCAAAAATTGTCATTTGTATCTAAAATTAGATTATTTTTACTACGTTAATTTATTTTTAGCTAAAAAACAATTAAAAAATGGCAAACTTAATTTCTGTAACTGTTTATGGTTCTAATTCAAATGATTGGAACGCACCTTCTGGAGTTGTGATGGCATTCCCTCCTTCTCAAATTTATTTAAAAACTATTCCATCCACTCTTTATTCTGGAGTAGCTTGTGTAACTGCTGTGTATGTATTACCAAATGCACCGTCACCAATTCAAACTGTATTTTATACCAGTTCAACGGTGGCTGCACTTATTACTGCCGCAGGATAGTAAAAAAATGTTTTTATTTTTAAAAAACCCATCAATCGTGATGGGTTTTTTAATTGTCTTTACTCCAAAAGTTTTCAAATACCTGCCAATTTTTTTTCTTAATCATCAAAGGATATTTATTTAATGGGCAATTATTAGGAGTAATTAATTCTTCATCTTTATCTAATTCTATAACAAAAGCATATTCTTCGTTTTCTGGATGAGCGCAATAATAATTTAAACCAAAGTCTATTTTACACAAAGGACAATCTATACACCCAGACACCTCGTGTTCCATTTAAATAATTTTATGTAAATGTATTATTTATTCTATGAATTATTTCCTTAATTTTTATTATATCTATCTTAAATTTATGCGGAATAGGGTTTAATAAAAGCCGGTTTCTTTTGTAGATATAAATCTTAAAAAGATTATTTACAATAAGAACCGGCTCTATTACCTGTATTTCCTTTTTTTTCTTTTTCATTAATCAAATAAAAATAATGGTGTAGCTTCTTTTTTTATTAATGAATAAACGTAAGCGTTTCTACCATATTTTGTTTTTCTTTTTTCTCCTGGTTTATAAATAATTTGTTCTCTTTCAAGTTCAGACATTCTTCTTGCTGATCTGTTTTTATCATCCCAATCTAAATAATTAGCAATTTCTTCAGCTGTAGCTTTTTTCAAAGTTTTTAAAGCTTCTATTATTTGCTTATGATGATTAGACAAAATAGTATTATTCATCATTTCATAAGCTTCTTGTGATGTTTCTGATAATTTATTATTCATTATTAATTTATTTAAAATCAAAATTATAATTATAATTATAATTTTCAAAATTTTTCTTTTAAAAAATAAATTTTGAAATAAATCTTTTATGGTATAGATTTGCAAAATAAAAAAAAGAAAATATGAAAAGTTCAAAAAGTATTCCAAATCAGATTAAAGATTATTTAGAAAGTAAAGGAACAAAACAAGTTTGGTTAGCTGATAAATCAGGTATATCACAAGAACATATTTCAAATATACTTGCTGATAGAGTATTATTAACTGATGAGGTTTTGCAAAAAATAAACGATGTTTTAGAAACAAAATTTAAAAAATAATTTATGGCTAAAAGATTTATTTCTACGGAAATATGGGATGAAGACTGGTTTTTAGAAATGTCTATTGAATATAAATTATTTTGGTTTTATATACTTTCTTCATGTGATCACGCTGGTATATTTAAGGTTAATTTGAGGTCATTTTGTAGTCTTAATGAGGTCAAGCTGACCTCAACACAAGCCCTTATATATTTTAATAATGGTAAAGAGAGAATTAAGGTTATTTCAGATTCAATTTGGTTGATTTCTGATTTTTTTGTGTTTCAATACGGAACTACTTTTAATCCCAATAATAGAGTACATGAAAGTATAGAAAATATTTATAAAAAGCATAAAATAGATATTAATTTAATTAGAGGTCTAATTGACCTCAAGGATAGGGTTAAGGATAAGGATAAGGATAAGGATAAAGACATTATTAAACTAAAAAATGAAAAAAATGGAAAATTTAGCGGAAATTTTAAATCACAGGGGGAAGAGTTATTTGCTCAAAGATTTGCTACCCACAGTAAAACTAAACAAAACGGAAGAAAGGATAGTGGAAGCTAGGTATACTAGTTTTTCTTTTTGCCAGTTGGATGAATCTGACTTGAAAATATCGGTAGATCAGATAATGCTCCGAGTTGCAGGTATTTGCGGATGCGCTTTGCCAAATACCGAATTTTTTGCAAGGTTTATTGCTGAAGAAATCGCTACATTTATTTTGGATTTTGGGTATGAAGAGTTGACTTTGGAAGAAATTTTATTAGCATTTAGGCTTAATGCGATGGGTGGATACAGGTACGCAAATGGCGAATCTGCGGATCAAATTGTTTTCTTTGGCAATTGTGTAAACGTAGACTACATCGCAAAAGTTCTTTCAAATTACATGAGTTTTAGAAAAATATTAGACAGAAAAATTCAAAATAAATTAGATGGCTATGAATTGTGAAGAATTACACGAAATAGAAGGGTTGCAGTTTATTCCAGTAAACGCAATGAAGCAACCAATTGTAAAAGATTGGCAAAATTCAACTCAGAAATACGATTTGAGTAATTGCATTGCAGTCGGATTGGTTTGTGGTAAGCCATCAGGCAATGTTGAAGTTATTGACATTGACCAAAAATATAGCCTTGACGGTAAGCTTTGTGAAAATTATAAAAGATTGATTCACGAACTAGATCCAAAATTATTATCAAAACTTGTTGTCCAAGAAACAAAAAATGGAGGATACCATTTCATTTTCCGAAGTAAAAATATTGGGGGTAACACTAAGTTGGCAAATCGGTCTACTACCGACCAAGAAAAGAACGAAACTTACCAAAAAACTTATGAATCAGAACTACTAAAGGGCAAGGATGACACCACAGCGAAGGAAGTGGCTCAAAAATCAAAGATAAATGACAAGGTGAGGGTTCTTATAGAAACTAGGGGTATAGGGGGTCAAATTGTCTGCTATCCATCCGTAGGATATAAGTTAATTCATGGTGATTTTTATAGTATTTGCGAATTAACAGATGAAGAAAGAGATACTTTAATGGGAATAGCCCGACAATTTAACGAGGTTGTTGAGGAATTTATTGCCCCAATTAAGATAAATAATAAAAAAATAAAAGGATTATCTGCATTTGATGATTATAACAATAGGGCAGATATAGTTGGGTTATTAGAAAAAAATGGGTGGAAAGTTGTCCGTAGACAAGGTGCAAAGATTATTTTTTTAAGGCCAGGTCAAGTATCTTCTCAAACTTCTGGTAATTACGATGAAAATAAGAAATGGTTTTCGGTATTTACTACAAGTAGCGATTTTGAACCTGAAAAAGCTTACCTGCCATATGCTGTATTTGCTGTTCTAGAATGCAATAAAGATTTTGCAGAGGCAAGTAGAAAACTTTATGAACTAGGGTATGGAGATAGGGAAGAAATTAAAAAAGAACCAACAAGCACAAGGGTAATAACTTCAAGAGTAAATGTAGAAGATGATGATTTTTCTTTTTTAGCTAAGCCAGAGGATTATAATGATTATTTAAAGTCAGTTATAGATGGCACATTGCAGATGGGATTAACTACCGGGAGTCCTAGTTTAGATAAGCACTTTCTTTTTAAAGAGGGAAACTTAGTAATGACTAATGGTATAGATAATACAGGTAAATCAGTTTTTACTTGGTACTTGTGTTTATTGGCTGCAATGTATCATGGGTGGAAAGGAATAATTTTTTCAAGTGAGAATACTCTTGGTGCTTTTATGAGAAAAATGATACAATTCTATTGGGGAAAGCCATTGGTTGGTAATCATGCAATGAATGAAACTGAATATAAAATAGCTAAAGATTTTATTGAAAGTCATTTTTCGCTTATAAAAGCACAAGAAGATTTATACAATTACAAGGACATTATCAATATGGTTAAGAAAACGATGAAAGTAAAAAAGTATAATTATGGAATGATTGATCCGTACAATTCTTTAAAGATTGATTTAAGTGGATTTAGCAAATTAAGTACACACGAATATCATTATGAAGCTCTAAGTGAAATAAAAGCTTTTGGACAAAAAAATAATTTTGGCTGGTTTGTGAATCATCACGCAGTAACAGCAGCAGCAAGAACAAAAGATGGCGAAAAGAAATATCAAGCCGCTCCAAATAAAGCAGACACAGAAGGAGGACAAAAGGTAGCTAATAAAACTGATGATTTTTTGACTATCCATCGTATTACTCAGCATCCAACTGATTGGATGGTAACGGAAGTCCATGTGCGAAAAATTAAGGATACAGAAACAGGAGGAAGACCAACTTCGTTAGATTTTCCTGTAAAATTTGAAATGTATAAAAATGGATGTGCTTTTTTAGAAAGATTAGAGGAAGGAGGAAGTCCAATAGATCCAGTTGCTGCTTGGCATTATAAAAGACAATATAAACAACCTGAAATAAAAATACCTCCAATATTAGAAACAAAAACAACATGGAAACCTTATAAAGATGATAATGGCATTGACATTAATTTTTAATTATTAAACCTATAACAATGATTTGTAAAAAGTATTCTGAAATGACAGTAGTTGAAAAAGTTCTTTTTATTGGTGAACTTACTCACGCTTGTATGAGCGATGATTATCTGCATGAAAATGGCATTACGCTTATTGAAACAGCTAGAAAAAAAGGTTTGTTTGAAAATGTAAAAATAATGCCTTCTTCTGACACTCAAAATAATACTAATGATTCCAAGAACTAAATTTGGCGATTGTTCAAATGAAAATTGTGAGGCAAAAAATGTTGATTGTATAAAAGTAGGGAAAAATCTATTTTGTTTAAATTGCCGGAGTAAACAAAAAATGCAATCACAATTAAATAAAACAAACAAAAGTGCTTTATCTAGGAAATTATATAAATTACAAAATGAAGTATCTGATCCTGCTATTGCAGAACGTAATTATTTAATTCAAGATTTAGATCAAATAGTAAGTAAATTTATTAGACAATTAGAAGCTGATAAATTAGGTAATGCAAGTTGTTATACTTGTGGCACAATAGATCATTGGAAAAATTTAGATTGTGGACATTATGTGCCACGGACAGTTATGAACCTTAGATGGGATTTAAGAAATATGAGGCCGCAATGTAAAAAATGCAATCAATTATATTATGGCAATATAATAGAATTTGCAAAAAGATTAGATATGGAATCTCAAGGACTATCAACAACTCTTTTAGAAGATTCTAGATTGACTAAAAAATGGTCTAGAGAAGAGTTAAAAGAAATGATTATTAATATGAGAGCAAGATTAAAAATTGTAGAATCAAGATTTAAATAATAAAAAATGAAAACAGAATTATCTATAATATTTTTAAAACCTGGTTTATTAAATAAAGATATTGCTAATGTAGCAGCATTAAATAATGAAGGATCAAATCAATTTTTATTAAATGATATAGCTGGTTATATTATTTGCAAAGCTTCAGAATTTCCATTTACCTTAGGCAAATTAAAAATAGTTGTAAAAAAAAATAGAATAAGTGTAATGGAAAATGGGACTGACCAAACACTTATTTTAGAAGAAAAAGTATTACCCTAATGGTTCTAATTTTCCCATAAAAAGAGTCCTGTTTGATGTATCTTCTTTTTTATTTATGGAATAATATCTTTTCATTGATGTACGATGAAATTTAGCTTCTTCTTTTAATATTTCTATACACTCTTCTTCTGAATGTATTGTAGTTACAAAAAAATATACAACTTTAGTATCAATTACTAACTGATACTTTGCTTTTTTATATTTTCCAAAATTCATTTTATTTTTTTAAGTGGTACAAGCGCAATTAAATGCAGGGGCAACTTCATTTAAATCAGTAGGTTTAAAGAGATTGTTTTGAGCAATTTGTTTAAGAGTTTTATAATCTACATCGGTAAAATAACGATGACCACCACCCATACCATTTACTTGTGCTTTTTCTTCATCAGCAATCCATTTATCTGCAAGTTCTGGATATACCGATAGGATACTTATTATGGCATTCTTTCCTTTCATAAAACAAAGATCACAATTACCTAAAATAGATGGTATTTCTAAATTATAAAGTTTTTTTGACCAAAAATCATTAATCATTGGCTTATCTATTCCTTTTTCATATAGTGGAAATTGAGTTTTAACTTTCTTGAATCTTTCAACGTGTCTTTTAATTCTAAGTGGTTCATCTGATCTGAAGCCAATAAAATTTTCAAATCTAAGTATACCTAATGTTTTTAAATATCTTTTACAGGTTTTTACTTTTAACTCAACTGTACAAATCCGTTTCATACGATTAGGAATAACTTTATAATTTTTTCTAGCCAATAAAAAATCAAATGGGTTTTCTTGATCCATGTATTTAAGCCTTATAATTGGGATATTTTCATGTGCTTCAAAATCATTAATGAATTTATAAGTCTTTTCATGCTCTCTGCCGGTATCACAAAATATAACCAAATCTCCCGGCTGATAAGTGTGAATAGTCATATAAGCACTAGTTTTTCCACCACTAAAATTTATTACTCTCTGCATAATTTATTTGTTTATATAAGAAAAAATGTGAGATATCACAGAAATTGTCCATCCATTACCTAGCATTTTGTATCGTTGGCTATCTGAAACATAGTTAGTATAGTTATCTGGAACTGTTTGCAATCGTTCGCATTCTATTGGAGTTAATCTGCGAATGCGTGAAGTAATATTAGCAATCTTACTAACTGCGTCCATATATTCATCACTACTTCCTGCTCTTCCTTGAGCAAGTGTTAATGTATTTGCTTTATCTGAATTTATAGTTGGGTTAAATTTTTTCTGTTGATTTTCATTTAAATAAATCATTGAACTTCCTTTCGGCAGTTGACTTGTTAGTGCAGGACTTATGCCATCAATATCATAAATTCTATCTTGTTGATATGGTTGAGTTCCTCCATTTGATTTATTATTTGTACTTACTTGAACAACTTGCCTACAAGTTCCATTTCTTACTCCAAAGCCTTTGTAATAACTTGCATCAATTGTTGTTGCTTTTTCATTTAATAAAGATTTTTCAATTTCATTTTGATATTTTATTTCAATAGCATTTGTATTTCCTGTATCTAAACTATATGTTTTGCCATCCGTTCTTGATAAATGTCCACTACCACCAGCGTTTTTATTTTTTTGAATAGATGGCCTATCTGCACTTCTTTTTTGTGTGTTATGTACTATAAGCATATTATCAGTAGCACAAATTGATGCGTTTGCTCTTAATGAATTTCCTTTTTGATTTTCTTCTTTAGGCTTAAATCCAAAACCAGTTCCTTTCTCATCATGTCTTATTTTGTGTTTTTCAAATCCTGCAATAAGTTTTTCACTTAAATAATATTTTTTATCTACTTCATGTTCAAGTATGTCTTTTAATAAAATATTTTTATTTTTTGGTTGTTCAATTATACTTTGCATATCACCAAATAATCCAGCAGGACGCATTCCAATATTAGTCCAATAAATACGTTTACGATTTTGTGCAGAAACAAGAGATGAATTAATATGAATACCATTTATTCCAATTGCTTTGCTTAATACCTTTTCCCATTTTTCACCCATCTCAACATTCTCTAAAAGAAAACAAACTTTCGGGTTTTTTTGCCTTAACTCATTTAGCAATCGCATATATTCCCAAAACAAATAAGATTGACCTTCAAATTCAAATCCTTCTGATTTTAATTGCAAATAATGCTCAAGAGTCAATATTTCTTGTTCATCTTTTGTACTCATTCCTTTCCTTTTACCGGCAAATGAAAATGATTGGCAAGGTGATCCACCAATAAGTAAATCAATTTTAGGTAAAGAATGCCCATCAACATTTACTACTGATCCTAATTGAATTGTATCTAGATAATTAGCCATTGTAACTGTAATGGCATATTTATCAATTTCAGAAGCAAAATATTTATCAACCTCTATACCTGCTCTTTCTAAAGCTTGTCTACCGCAGGACATTCCATCAAATAAAGAAAGTACATTCATGTTTTTTATTTTAATTTTCTACTACTTTTATTTCTTCTCCTTTAATTAAACTATCAATAATAGATTCTAATAATAATCTTTGATTGCTATCTAGCCGGACTAATTTATCATTAATTGCTTCAAAAGATATTGAATCATCTAATTCAATTTGTAAATTTTTTCTATTTTCTTCACTTAATCGGTGCTTTAAATTATTCATTATCCAATCACATTTTTGTATGTACTGGTTAAATACCATTTTAATTTCGCTTGTAGTTCCAAATCTTACATCTTCAAAATACATCTTGGCTAAATTAATGTGATGCATTCCTTTTGCTAAACTATAGGTATTGTCAGCAAAACTTTCTTTTTTATTCATTATTAAAATATTGCTTGGTTAATAGTATTTTTTAATTATCTTGTTTGGGAATTTTTGTTATACATAAAGGTCTTATTTTAGTCCATAATTTATTTACTTTATAATGAGAGATATATTTTCCCATAACATTCATTATATTTTTTCTTTCTAATGAACATCTTTCACATACGTCTAGTACCGACCATTTATGTCTATTCATATCTTAAATATCAGCCCCAAGCTGACAACAGCGATACAAATGATAGATGCCCATACTAATAGGCTTATGAATTTTTCTTTGTTTTGTATTTTTTGCTGGTTCATTTTTTTTATTTTAATTATTGTATGAATAAGAAATAAAATTAACCTTTAACATCCTTCTTGTTTTCTAAATATATTTCCTTCATCTGCTCCCAATGTTTTAGTTCGCTTTGTTTCATCTCTATCTCTTGTTTGCATTTGATAATTCTTGTATCAAACATATTTAGATAGTTTCTGTCTGCAATGTCGCAGATGTCTTGAAATTGTTGTAGTGCATCCATTTTATTTATGTTTTAGTTTTTAATTGTTCTCTATACCATTTACAACCATTTATCCATAATGCCTTTTTACTTTGTTCTCCTAATAATGGATAAAAATAATTTGCTGATTTCTCTATTTCTTCATCTGATATTTCTTGTTGGGGAACTTCTACCATTTTGCTGATGTCAGAAATATGGTTATCACTTCCCTTACTTACAAATGTTTCTTGATAGTATTGTTCAGGTTTAAATTCTTTTTCTGCCATATCGTAGCTTCCAATAGTATAAGCATCTATTATCTCTTGCTTGTGTATGAGTTTGGCTTGGTTAAGAATTTCAAAATTCTTTTCTTGGAAACCTCTTTCCATTAATTGTTCTATTAACCATTCTATTGATGTCATAGTTATTATTTTAAATTATTGTCTTGCATTTCTTCGGGATCTTCTATCCCATCTGATGGATTCCATTTCATTTTATTCCATTTTTCTTGTTTCTCATTTTCTGCCAAAATGATATATTATTAACTATAGGAGCTTCTTTAATTATTACAGGAGTAGGCAAAACTTGTATATTTCTATTTGCTCTGTTCCAGTAGACCCTACATTTGGTAGAGCAAAACCTTTTGTTTCTATATATTGCGTTCATTTTTTCCTCGCAATATTCGCAGACTTCTTTTTTATCAAATTTACCCATTTACGATTTGTTACGGAATGAAAATAAATGCTCTTTTTTAAGTTACTAAATATTACTAATTGTTACTCAAAGGTAAATTGTGGTAATTTATTTTCCAAATTTATTTCTTAAAAAAAAATACAATAAAAATATTACGCAGGTTTTTAGGCTATTCTAGGCTATAAAAATTTAATAAGCCACCATCCTACTGCTAGGTGGCAGATAATGGCTACAAACAATTAACAATCCCCTCTACAGCCTACCATACCCAACCAAAGCGAGAGACAAAGCAAGTGATACGAACTAAGCAGATTAAAAAAGATATGGCAACAAAAAAAGTTTAACCCACCCCACAGCCCAACCCAACCACAGCAACAAAGTAATAAGATCCAACTACGACAACAAACAAAGCGGAAAAGTTAGGCCACCCGGTAAAGTTAAACGAAAGCCCAATGGCGGCCACGTTACAATTTCCCCGGCGTACACCTAGCCAAGTGCGTTGCTAGAGAAAATTTTTTGTAAAGGGAGGGTGTGGTTGGTTTTCTTTTATTATTTGGTTGGCGAAATGTAGGGGAGATAAGTTAATGAAAATACAAAATGAGTAATATTATTTTGCGTTGTGGTAAAGAGTGGTATATTTGCTTATTATTCATCCAAAAAACAAAACTATGGCTAAAAAAGTAACGGTTGACATTGAATTGCTAGAGGATTTGTCTGTGGTAACGGACATTTTATTCAACATTGTTATCAAAAAAAAATTAAACAACAAAGAGATTGAACGTCTGAAGTACGTTAACAAACTACTTTTAACTGCAACAGAATTATTAAGCAAAACTCTAGAAAAATGAATGAACAATTAAAGCAATTTATCTTGGATATGAATCAAGATCCAGATGCAACAGCAACCAGAAAGAATGATGATGGGAGTTTATACCTTCCGATTTCACATATCCAAACCTTGTTGGATAATGTATTCCTAGGTCAATGGTCTTTTGAAGTAACCACTACGTTATTTGGAAGAAAATGGGCTAGAGGGTCTGGTGTAATGGAAATCACTAATCCTTTTACTTCTGAAAAAATAAAACGTGGTGGAGATGCAGGAATTATCTTGACTGGAAATCTAAGAACAGATTCCCCAAGGTTGGAAGCGATGATCCTTTTATCCTGCGCCAAGAAGCTAGGTAGAATATTTGGCAGAGATTTAAATCGTACAAAAGATGATGCGCCATTGCCTGTAGCTAAGATTGAAAGAACTGATCCTACTACAGAAGAAAAGCGTATGCAGATTTTAATTGAGGAGTGTAATGATATTAAGGAATTGGAAACCTATAAGTTAGTCATTCCTCAAAATTTAAAGAAACAATATCAATCAAAATTAAAACAACTATCAGTATGAACTGGAACGAAATCCTAATTAGATGTAGCAGCATCGGCTATCTAATGACAGAGCCTAAAGAAAAAGCGGCTAAAGATGCAGGAGAATTATCTAAGACGGCCAAGACCCATCTCAAAAGCGTGTACATTCAAGAGAAGTATGGCAGACAGAAAGATGTTGTCACTAAGCAAATGCAGAAAGGTATTGAGGTTGAGGAAGACAGTATCACCCTATTGTCTAGAGTACAAAAGAAAATGCTTTATAAGAATGAAGAACGATTGTATAATGATTACATTACCGGACTTCCAGATATCTTTGAAGGCGAAAGTATTCATAATGCAACATCAATTACAGATATAAAATCAAGTTATGATCTATTCACATTCATGGCCAATGTCGGAGAATCATTGGACAGCAACTATTACTATCAATTACAAGGCTATATGGCACTATCTAGAGCAACAAAATCCTACATTGCATACTGCTTAGTAAACACTCCGGATCATATTATTAATGGAGAGAAATACAGGCTATTGAAGTCAATGGATGTAATATCTGATGAGTCACCAGAGTATATCAAAGAAGCATTGAAGATAGAAAAGAATATGACCTTTGATGACATTGATAAGGAAGAAAGAGTCTTAATATTCCCAGTAGAAAGAGATGAGATTGCAATCCACAAAGTTTATCAGAAAGTAATTAAGGCTAGAGAATATTTAGCAGATTTTGAACTGTCGCATATCAATTTTAATCAACAATCTTAAATTTACCACAAAATGAAACAAGATGCTACAGAATCTGTAAGGATTGACAAAGAACTATTGGATCGGATTAAACTAATTTCAAAAAGCAAAGGACAAACTATATCCGGGTATATTAATGTACATTTGTACAATGTGGTAGATCGCCATTGGCACAAAACATTAAATGAAATTGAGAAACGAAAAGAAAGTAATATTTAATATAAATCCGCAGACTAATGTCCGAGCAACCCAAGGGGATAGAATATTTTTTAAAATTCCAAGAGATAAGTTAAGACCATCAGGATTAAAAAGATTGATGAGATTAGAGAAGTATAATGCATACAAAATAACTTTATCTGCTATGGCAAGATCTAAACAATTTGTCCCTCCCGAACAAGGAGGGCATATTGTTTTTTATATACCTGTACCGAAAAGCTGGAAAAAATATCAAAAAGAGCATATGCATAAGAAACTGCATCAGCAAAAACCAGATTGGGATAATTTGGCCAAAGCATTTTTTGACGGATTATTAATGGAAGACAAACACATTGCAGATGTCCGAGTAACTAAGCGATGGATAAACCAAGAAACAGGATGGATTGAATTCAATATTAATTTACCAAATTTACCAAGTTCTGATGTACTTGTTTAAAAATTTCGTATATTTAATTATGAAATTCAATAGTATTTTACAGGCAAAACAATTTGCAGCCTCGCATAAAAAGTCTTAGTATTTTCTCAGTTTTTATACAGTTTAGTTTTGGATATTGGAACAACCGGCTTTTCTAGGCTGGTTTTTTTTTGCCGTCAAC
>Ga0114967_10000112_pt1 | contig 66396 bp, 52 predicted proteins | sample M_130628_MF_Meta_FD_92639 | JGI IMG/M metagenome (GOLD analysis project Ga0114967, IMG submission 92639) | Freshwater microbial communities from Lake Montjoie, Canada to study carbon cycling - M_130628_MF_MetaG | ecosystem: Environmental > Aquatic > Freshwater > Lake | place: Lake Montjoie... | reverse complement strand
GGCAGGATTTATACGTGTCTGGGTGGAAGACAACGGCATTGGAATCCCTGCGGAGTACCAAACCGAAATTTTCCATCCCTTTACCCGACTAAACGGGGTGCATTACGAAGGCACGGGAATCGGTCTTTCGATTGTGAAGAAGGGGGTGGAACGCATGGGAGGGCGTGTTGGTGTGGAATCCACACCCGGGAAAGGAAGCCAATTTTGGTTTGAACTCAGGAAGCCCTTGTTGCCATGAACAGGGACGGAACCATTCTTTTGGCGGACGATAGCGAGGACGACATTCTGCTGACGCGAATCGCGTTTGAAAGAGCTGGGATAAAAAACTCTTTGCAAGAAGCGCACAATGGAGAGGAGACAATCGCTTACCTCAAGGGTGAAGCGCCTTATAACGATCGTGCTCGATTTCCACTGCCGATCATCCTGTTAATGGATCTGAATATGCCTAGGAAAAATGGGTGCGAGGTGCTCACGTGGTTACGCGCCCAAAAAGGTCTCAGGCGTCTGCCCGTGATCATTCTAAGCGCTTCAACGCGTGTGGAGGATGTGAAGAGGGCATTTGATAGCGGAGCAAATTCATTCTTGCTAAAGCCAAGCTCGCTGTCTGAGTTGGTTGCTGCGATAGAAGCACTTGGTAACTGGATGAAATTCAATTACTTTCCCTCGCTTACGGCCGATGCTTAAGGCTGATACGAGGGTGCCGTTGCGGACGTTTAATGGCTGAAACAATGAAGCGAATTTAAGGGGCGAAGCGGGCCTTTACCTCACCTTTATCGAGGTCCCACACCATGAGCACGCCGTTGGTGCCCCCTGCGGTCAGCACTTTGCCATCACGGGGAAGTGCAAGCGCTTGCACGAAAGTGGTTGTTTGTGGGTAGAGCCGCACTTCTTTTCCATCTGGACCGGCTAGTCGGACTTTCTGATCCCCAGAACTGGTCACGAGCGAGCCTTTGATATCGGTAAAGCGTACCGCCGTGATTTCCTTATCGAAGCCATCTACGCTGCGGACTCGGAGCCCTGTTTTGATGTCCCACACTTTCACTGTGTTGTCCGCGCCTGCAGTCGCGATCTGACGGCCGTCCGCGCGCCAGTTCAGAGAGAGCACTTGTCCGGTATGGCCTTCGAGTCCGCGCGAGACTTTACGACTGGCGCAATCGATGAGTCTCACGAGGCGGTCGGCTCCCGAGGAGGCGAGGGTGGTGCCATCGGGCGAAAACTCCAGAGCGAGCACCGCATCGACGTGGGCTTTGGGGACGTCTCCGGTTTTGCGGTTGGTCTCGAGATTCCAGAGCTGAATTTCACCACCCCGAGAAGGCTCACCGCCACCGACTGCGAGGGTCTTGCCGTCGGGAGAAAAGGCGAGCGCGTTAATGCGGTCGATGAAGGGCGCTTGATCCGTGGGAGCGCCGAGATTGTGAAGGAAAGTCCATGGCGCAGCGACTTGCCACGCGGCAACCTTGGAGGCGTCGCCGCTCCATAGCTGACCTGCTTCGTCGAAGGCGAGGACGCTGCTGGCGGAATCCAGAGCGACACCTGTGTTAAAAACGGCTGCGGCTGCGGCGTCGTTTCCGGACCACGTGGCCAACGTTCCGGCATCATCCGAACTCGCGAGCCACAATCCATTCTGGGAAAATGTCAGTCGCCTCCAAGGGCGCGCGCCGTCAGTGGCCTCCTTGCGGATGCGTTGGAGCTCCGCCTCTGCCGCTTTGCGCAGCGCTTCCTGTTTGGTGACGGCGTCTGTGGCGAGCTTGGCGTCTGCGAGAGCCTTTTCTTGTTCGGCGGCGGAAAGCGTTACTTCCGCTACTGCCAAGGAGAGCAGAGTGGCCGCATTTTTTTGTGCTAGTTCAGCCGCCGCAATCGCTTCATCGGTGGGAGGTTTCTCGCCCCCAGCGGCTTTGGCATCGCGCAACGTTTGGGCCGCTTTCTGTTTGGCCTCGAAATCTTTGCGTTTGGGTTCGACTTCTGGCGGCGCTTTTTTGGCGCGTTCTTGGGAGGTCTTAACGAATTTGTCCGCCTCAGTTAGAGCAGTTTTAAGTAGCGTTTCCTGAGACAGTTCCACCTGCGCTTTTACGTCCGCTTGGCTGACTGCTTGGTCCAAAAGTCGATTGCCCTTGCGCTCTGCAACCAGCTTTCCTTGTGCATCCCAAATTTTGAGTGAGCCGTCCTCGGCGGCGGTAGCGAAACGAGCGCCATCTGGGCGCATGGCAAACGCGGTGATCTTGCCGCCATGTTTACAAAGGACCGGCGTTTGCGGGTTGGCGGGATTAGTAAATGCGACGGTGCCGGACTCGGCCACGGTTGCAGTGCCGGCGCTTAACATTAGAGCCGAGAGGTTTGGTGGCGGAGTAGCGGCGGGCAGGGGTACCTCGCCGGGCCATCTCCACAGTTTGACTTCGCGGAATGCTCCGGTGGCGAGAGTCTTGCCGTCGGGGCTGAATGCGAGTGCCCCAATTTGGTCGGCGTGAGCCAGTTCGTTCAGGACGCACGCGCCGGTGGGCAGATGATAGATGAAAAGCCGATTTGCGCGGGAACACGCGGCGAACTGTCCATCGGGAGTGACCGCAACGGCGAGAATGCCTTGCAGATGTGGAGGGAAGGCTTGAAATGCGATTTTGCGTTCTGCAGTTTCGCGAACCTTAGCGCCCTGCTCGATCCAAAGTTTGAGAAGAGCGAGTTGTTGGGGTGTTAGATTTTTCGCCTTCGCCTTGTTGTCGCGCGGCGGCATGGCGGTGTCCGGGTCGGAGTGAAGGGCTGCGGAAAAGAGGAGGCTTTTTGCGGATTGCCCGGGAACAAGAGCGGGACCGGAATCGCCGCCATGGAGCATGAGTTCGCGGGTTTCGAGATTCAGGCCGCCTTTTGAGGTGGTTTTACAATGGCAGGCGAGGCAGTTTTCGTTGAGGAACGGGTGGATTTCTTTTGCGAAATCAACCTCATCTTGCCGAGTCAGCGCAGCCACGGGTAAGGGTCCTGGTGAAGCTGCGTACGTGCCAATTGCGCCGCCGAGGAACTCGAGCAAAATATAAGTTGAGGTGAGTAGCAAAGAGCCTCGCATGGCGGTTCAGCGGGTCGCGGGTTCGGGTGCCTTCACCGTGAAAGATAACGGTGTGGAATACACCGTCGTCGTGACATCTTTTCCACGGAATTTCCCCTTAGTCAGAGCGGTGAAATAGACCGAGTGATGTCCGGCGGGAAGTTTGAGTGCGGCAGTGTCCAATGTGACTTTCACTTCCTGCGCTTTGGCTTCTGCGTCCACGTCCTTCAGAGATTCCACTCCCAAAACACCCGCTGGTTTCAGCCTGAGAGCCTCACGGAATTCCCCGCGACGAGTCACCTTCATCGTGAATTCCAACTTTCCTCCAACAACGACTTCTGGAGGGGTTTCGCTCATCGGTGCAATAGCGAGCGGCGCGGTTTCGGAGGCTAGCACGCCGAGGACGCATTCCTTAATGAGGTAGGGCGTGATGTCGCCGTTGTTGATCGTGGGTACCATCCATTGGGTGCCGGCGGGTTGGGCGGTGCGTTCCAATGTTTCTGATGCGAGCTTGGCTCTTCCCACGATTTTGATTGCGCCAGTAAAAGGTGCGATACCTTCCTTGGCCGACAAAATCACGTGTCCCTCAGACTTCCCAGCCAAGAGCGTCGTCGGAACGCAACTCACGCCATCGGGCAAATCGAGCGCCTCTAATTCTATCGCGCCTGTGAAAGAATCCTTACGCAACACACGCACTCGGATGGCCAATGTTCCGCCTGCTCGTAAAATTGGAGCGGTTGGAGTAAGTGTCGTGCTAGTAAGTGTTTCCAGTGGAGGTTGGAGAAAAGCTAGGAGGGAAAAGTCGAGTGCTTCCTTGCGGACAGACAACGTGTAAACGGCTCTCGGATCCACGCGAATACCACCGGAGAGGTCTCTCACAAAAATGGTGTGAACACCGTCCTCCTTCACTTCCAACCGGACGCTTGGATCATTGAGCGGCGCGGGGAAAAGGCGGTTTGCAGGATCGGTCTCAGGTCCCCACGCCTCGGCTACATCCTTGCCATCTTTTTGAATGAGAAGATGCGGATTGGTGCGCAGACCGAGGCGGTGTGAGACGACATCGACTCGCCAGACTTCTCCTTTTTTTGCTTCAAAACTCCATGTATCGACATCGTTTTTGGGATAAAATTGTCCACACAAAACGGCCGGTGTGATGAAGGTCCTTGCATGCGCAGCGTCGTTGTTTGGCTCGGTTTCCTGAATGGCTTCGTTGGGCGAGAGTGCGAAAAAGACGGGGTTGGAGATTCCTGATGGCGTTGTAAGACGGTGAGCGAAGACCTCGGTCCCCGCCGCACTGATGGCGCGCAAGCCGTCGCTTCCAGATGGAGCGTGTTGAGGAGCGTCTACTTCGGTTTCCAACGCCTCCAAGGGGCGCCCGTCAGCGCCGCGCATCGCGGACAACTTCGCGCCGGGGAGCATCCTGCCGTAGAAAGTCACCTTGCGTCGCCCGCCCGCCTGAAGCACTGGCGGCAGTGCGAAATCGACGTAGGGTCCTTCCGTGATGGAGAGACGGTAGAGGTGCTCCGGGCCTCCGGAGTAGGTAAGGTCGTGGAGGCGCAGGAGGCATTCGCCATCCTCTGGGGCTGTGACGTCCAGTAGTCCGTCGCGCGTAGCAGTTTGCAGGCTACGGCCGCTTGCGTTGATGACTTCCCAAACGGGACGTAGCCGGGAGTCTATGGACTCTACGTCACAGCGTAGCAGGAGACGCTGGTCCTTGCGGATTGGCACTTTGAAATAGTCAGCTGTGGCCGCTGTTATTTTCCCCCAGAATGCAGCGCCGATTTGCAGTGGGATCGCGTCCTTCGCCGAGGCGCCTGATTTTGTCAGGACACTTTGCGGGAGTGGATCCACGAGGAAGGCTCGAGGATTAGAGATTCCCTGCGAGCCCGAGGCGACGGCTTCGTAAAGGCCCGGCTTCACATCCGCGGCGATGTTTACGGTCAATCGGTTTTTTTCCTTTAAGACGGCTGTGATTCCAGGATTTGAAAATCGCAGCGTATCGATCGGCGCTCCGTCTGCGACGCTGATTACGAGCTCGGTTTCCTTGCCCGGTTGTGCGCCGGGCGGGAATACGGAATCCATGCGCACCACGGGCATTTCTGCCAGAGCGTTGAGTGAGAGAAAGCGGGACGTCAGAAACAGCGCGACTAGCAGAGGGCGGACGGTTTTCAAAAGCTGTTAGTGGTTGAAAAGGAATTCTTTGGTATTGAGAACTACCCAGAGGATGTCTTCGAACGCCTGCCGACGGGCCTGGAGCGGGGCGAGGGGCATGCCATCGACGCCGTAGCGGGGCTTTGCGAGGTGGGCGAGAGCGACATCCATCTCGGCGGATTCAGGCTGACGGGCGTATGCGGCAAAATAAAGTTCGCGCAGGATCTCGGCATTTGGGCGGGAATCGGCGGCCCAGAGGGCTGGAGCAGCTTGATCGGCGGTGAGCTTTTGTTGGATGTCCTTGGCGTTTAGCAAGTGGAGCGCCTGAGCCATACTGGCGTCTTGGGTGCGTTCGCATTCGCATGCGCTGGAGGATTCCGGGCGACCGAACACGTTTAAGAAATAGGAGTCTTTGTTGAAGCTATTATCGGGAAGGTCGATCGCGCGCGTGCCGGAAGGCATCCCAGCGAAATTACTTTTGGATTGGAGGAGGGCGTTGAGGCCGTCAAACAGCACTTCGGCTGGGAGGCGTTTGGGGTAATAGCGTGAAAAATTCTGTCGGTCGGACTGATTGTGCGCGTTGGGGATTGCGCTCAGTTGGTAAGTTTTGGACGTCGTCAGTTCGCGGATGAGCACCTTGAGGTCGAAGCCGCTTTCAACGAAATGCTTTGCTAGCAGATCGAGCAGTTCAGGATTGGAGGCGGGGTTGGTGTCACGCAAATCGTCTTCAGGTTCGACGAGGCCGCGGTTGAAGAAGTGCTTCCAGTAGCGGTTCACGAGAGTTCGCGCAAAGAACGGGTTTTCTTTGGAACGCATCCAGTCGGCGAGGCGTTCCCGTGGATCTTCTTCAGGCGCTATGGTTAAGGGGCCGGACCCCAAAGCGCTAGGTTTGACGGATGCCTTCGTTTTTTTGTTAATCGCCGTCGCCAATCCACGGCGATGAAGCAAAGTATCTGTCCCTTTGAAACGAACTTGGGTGAAGAAAGCCGAGAAGCTGTAATAATCGTTCTGGCTCCATTTCTCAAAAGGATGGTGGTGGCACTGCGCGCATTGGAGGCGGGTGCCGAGAAAAAGTTGGGCGGTGTCTTCGGTTTGTTGCTGGGCGTCTTTGACCTGCTTGAACCAAGCAACTGGTGGGACTTCGTCTAAGTTGCCGCTGGCTGCGAGGACATCGCGTGCGAGTTGATCGAAAGGTTTGTTGGAACGGAAGGAGTCGGTGAGCCAAGCGTGGAAGGCGAAGTTCATCGGGATGTCCTGCGGTCTCGTGCGTTTGTTGCGCAGAAGTGCGTTCCATTTACCCGCGAAATATTCTGCGTACTCGGACGTCTCCAGCAAAGCATCGACGAGGCGAGCGCGTTTGTCAGGGGCGGGATCGGCGAGAAAACTGGTGACCTCGGCGACAGCGGGGAGGCGACCGGCGATGTCCAAAGATACGCGGCGCGCGAACGTGGCGTCGTCGCAAATTTCGGACGGCGGCATCCCCATCTCGCGCCATTTGGCGAAGACGAGTGAGTCTAATGCATTCGCGGGTTCGGGCAGGGGACCCACGGGCGCGCCGAGGGGAACCGTCGCGTTGAACACCGCTACTTTGCCCTGATAGCGCACCATCACCGCAACGTTGCCGGGTTGTCCCAGCATGTTCACCAAACCCTCGTCTCCCACTTCGGCGAGCGACTTCTCGTTGGGTTCGTAGAGTGCGCTGCGTGTGACATCCAGCACTGAGCCGTCGGTGTACACCGCATGAACCGCAAGCTGCTGTGAACCGTTCAGCGCAACGCGCCGTTTGGACGGAATCACTTCCAGTCGTGCTACTACGGGATCCTCCGCTTTTCCTTGTGGCATCCCTTGCGCAATCCAACGCAGCACCAGTTGGTAGTCATCCGAATCGGCGCTCATCCGCTTTCCACCGCCATGCGGTACCGCGGCGATTGCCTTAGTCAGGAGCAAACTGTTTGCGGGGGCGGCGGGAAAAAGGCGTCGGCCGCGGGCCTCATAAACGAGGTGTTCGTAATCTTCGTCCGGTTCAAATCCGAGCAGTGAAAGGCGGAATCCGTTTTGACCGGAAGCCTTGCCGTGGCACCCACCAGAATTGCACGAGGCCTTCGTAAAAATGGGGACAATCTGATTTCCAAAATGGACGGGCTTCTCTTCTCCCGAGCCGCGTACGACGACGGACAGCGTGGTGGAGATACCCCCGACTGTTGCCGTAATCTTCGCCGAACCGTCCTTTAGCGTCGTCAGCACGCCGTTGGGAGCGACTTCGACCACGCCCGCTGGCTCGACAGAATATGCGCCACTCGTTGTGAAATCCTGCTGGCCACCATCCGGCATTGCTCCGGTGACTAGCAACTGACAACGCGTTCCCCATCCGCTGATTTCCCATATTCCAGCGCCCGCTGCTTTTGCTGCAGGCGTCTCGAATTGGAGGGCCTTTGGAGTCGAAGCAGGGTTCTTAGCGCCATCCTCAGCGTGTGAAAGCGATGCAGCCCATGTTGTTAAGAACAAGAAGATGAGTGCCGGAAGCGCCGCTTTCATGAATTTCCTGTGGTTGGAAAAATTGGGAGCTGCGGAGGTGGTCAACATTCTAGGAAGATCGGTGCAACGGCAGCCAAGAGGCGCTTCGGGGGCTAGACCAATTCCTTCATCGGCGACCAGCCGTCGACGAGGTACTGAGGGCGTCCCGAGAGATCCGGCAAAGTGAGGGTGGTCGTGTCGATGCCCAGCCAGTGGTAGAGCGTCGCAAAAACTTCACCGAAGTGAACGGGTCGCTCTGTGGGTTCGCCTCCGAGTCGGTCGGTGGCGCCGATGACTTGCCCCGTCTTGAAGCCGCCCCCTGCGAGCACGCCGCAGCCTACGCGTGGCCAATGGTCGCGTCCGCCGGTCGCGTTAATCTGCGGGGTGCGCCCGAACTCGCCCCATGCAACTACTGCGACATCTTTGTCCAACCCGAGCCGGTGCAAGTCTTCCACCAATGCGCTGAGTCCTTGGTCAAACAGCGGCAGGTGCGTGAGCAGTTCAGAATGGTTTCTGTCATGGAAATCCCAGCGGCCAAAGTTGATCGTCACGCAACGTGCTCCTGCCTGAACGAGGCGGCGCGCGACAAGGAAATGTTCCAAATTGCGGGGAGCGCCGTCTCCGTAATTTTGAGTAAAGCCTTTCCCGTAACGCTCGCGGACTTTGGGATCTTCTTTGGAGACATCCAGAGCTTCAAGCAACCTGCTCGAGGTCAGTACGTTAAATGCCTGCTGATTGAAGGCGTCAAGCCCCTGCATCAGGCCGCTGTTGTCGGCGTCTCGGCGAAAAGTATCAAAGCTGGAGAGCAGTGATCGACGGTCTTCGAGCCGGTCGCTGGTAATCCCGTTGAGCGTCAAATCAGCGACGCCGGCGCCGTTGGGGCGGAAGGCGGAGTAGGCTGGACCGAGGAAACCGGGGTGGCCGGGTGAGCCGTACGGCGGATGCCCAGCGCTGGGTGCCATGCCAATGAACGATGGGATGGGAGCGTCTTTTTCCGCACAAAGCTTTGCCATGACCGACCCCAACGAGGGCCAGCCCCCAGGCGGAATCACTACGCCCTTCGGGGATCTGCCCGTGTAGCAAATGTGAGAATCATGATCCCCAGTCTGCGAGCCGACCATGGAGCGGATCGGGACAAGCTTGTCCATGATCTTAGCCATAAGCGGCATGTGCTCTGAAACCTCGATGCCCGGGACATTCGTCTTGATTGGCTTGAACGGGCCTCGATACTCCAGTGGCGCGTCCATTTTCAGATCGAACAAATCCTGATGCGGTGGCGCTCCCGCCATATAAATCATGATGATCGACTTCGGTGAGCGGCCTACGCCGGATTGAGCTTCCGCCCGCAAAATCTGTGGCAGACTCAGTCCTCCCATCAAAAGGCCGCCGATGGAGATAAAATCTCGTCGGGACAATCCGTCGCAAAACTTTCCATAAGACGGGCCGGCAATGTTTAGCATAAGAAAAAGGGTTAGGGAGGAGTCGGAAATTTTGGGGCTCAAACGCTAAGCATCTGGCAAGTTTGAGGCAACGGAAGTCCATCTAAATCTCGTTTTTTTCTTAGAGGTTTATCAGTGAGTGTTGAGAAGTGTTTCAGAGTAATCGCTCGGATTTCAGTAAAACAGCAGGCGACAGGCTGGGCGCCCGCAGTGAGCCATCTGAGTTGCATTTGAATTCAGCCCCTTGTAACAGAGTGACGGGACTAATTTTACGTTCCGGTGCGCTTATGATGAAACGTAGAGAAGCTGTTCAACTCGTTACGCTTGCTGTTGGGGCGTTTTTCACAACTGGCCTCACTCATGAGGCAATGGGTCAGGCAGTCGTCGCACCGGATGAACTTCTGGCGGAACTCGCGGACGTGATTATTCCCACTACAACGACTCCCGGAGCGAAGGCTGCTGGGGTGGAAAAATTTATTATCCGCATGCTGCGCGACTGCCATTCCAAGCAGGATCACGACAGTTTTTATGCCGGACTGGCCAAGCTGGAAGACGAATGTAATGTAAAGTTTGGCAAATCCTTCGCCCAACTTTTACCGGAACAAAAGGTGGATTTCATGAAGGCATTCGCGTCGGTCAACAAGCCGTTTTTCCTGAAGCTGAAGCAGCTCACGGTGACCGGTTATTTTAACTCGGAAATCGGAGCGACCCAGGCGCTCGCTTATCTCCCAATTCCCGGACGCTTTGAGGGTTCGGTGCCCCTATCGCCGGGTCAGAAGGCGTGGGCGTTCTAATTTGTCGCCTTCATTTGGAAGAGGGCGAGTCCGGCGAAAATCTTTATCATACCACTTGCGGCTCAAATTTATGGCAAACCTAAACATTCAGTCGGTTGTGGAGCGCACGTACGACGCAATCGTCATTGGCTCTGGAGTGTCTGGAGGGTGGGCTGCCAAGGAGCTCACTGAAAAAGGGTTGCGCGTTCTGATGCTGGAAAGGGGCAAGCCTCTCGAGCACGTTTCGGGTTACGAAAATGCGATGAAGGCCCCCTGGGAAATGCAGTACGCCGGTCGCCTCACGAACGAGCAAATCGCCACTCATCCCAAGCTTTCTCGCGACTATCCGTACAACGAGATGACGGAAAAGTATTGGATGAAAGATGTCGATTCTCTCTACAAAGAGGAGAAGCGTTTCGACTGGTTTCGTCCGAATATTGTGGGGGGCAAGTCCATCATGTGGGGACGGCAAACCTATCGCCTCAGTGACATCGATTTTGAGGCCAATCTTCGCGAGGGGATAGCCGTGGACTGGCCCATCCGATATGCTGATATTGCCGAGTGGTATTCGTACGTCGAGCGCTTCGCCGGTATCTCGGGTGAAAAACTAGGGCTGCCACAACTTCCTGATGGGGAGTTTCTTCCACCGATGGACATGTTCCATGTCGAGAAGGAAGTGAAGCGGCGTTTGGAAAAACATTTTCCCGGTCGCTACCTGACCATTGGTCGCGTCGCCAACCTTTCTGAGGCTGCCAAAGAGCAACTCGGCGTGGGCCGTTCCCGGTGTCAGTACCGCAACAAATGCAATCTCGGTTGCCCTTTTGGAGCCTACTTCAGTACGCAGTCTTCGACCCTTCCAGCGGCCGCTAAAACCGGAAGACTGACGCTCCGCCCAGATTCCATCGCCATGCAAATCTTGTTGGACGAATCCTCGCAAAGGGCCACTGGCGTGCGGGTGCGGGATTCCGTGACCCTGGAAGATCGTGAGTACCTCGCGAAGCTCGTCTTTGTTTGCGCGAGCACCGTAAGTTCCACCTCGCTGCTTTTGAATTCAGTATCCAACCGTTTCCCTGATGGGTTGGGTAACGACTCCGGTCAACTCGGACATAACCTGATGGATCACCACTTCCGGATCGGTGCTAGTGGCACTTGGCCGGGCGATTTGGACAAGTACTATTATGGGCGGCGTGCGAACGGGATCTACATACCGCGCTACCGCAATCTCGGTTCGGAAAAACGAGATTACCAGCGGGGCTTTGGCTTTCAAGGTGGAGCGAGTCGCCAAGGGTGGCAGCGCAACATCGCTGAAATGGCTTTTGGCGCCGAATTCAAAGAGGAGCTGACTCATCCCGGAGATTGGACGATGGGGCTGACGGGCTTCGGTGAAATGCTCCCTTATTTCCAGAACAAACTCACTTTGGATCGGGAGACGAAAGATAAATGGGGACTGCCGGTGGTGGTGTTCGACGCCGAGCTTCAAGACAATGAGAAGAAAATGCGCGTTGATATGGCCAACGACGCCAAGGAGATGCTAGAGGCTTCCGGTTTGAAGAACGTCAAAATCTATGACAACGGCTCTTTCCCCGGCATGGCCATCCACGAGATGGGCACCGCGCGCATGGGGCGCGATCCCAAAACTTCTGTGCTCAACGGACACAACCAAGTGCATGCTGTTAAAAACGTCTTCGTGACGGACGGCGCCTCCATGACTTCCGCTTCGTGTGTGAATCCTTCTCTCACCTACATGGCGCTTACTGCACGCGCGGCTGACTTTGCGGTGGAGTCGCTCAAGAAGGGCGAGTTGTAAAAGGCGCCCACATTCTCAAACGTAAGTGCGCGTTTTCCGGTTTAAGACGGAGGTGATGTCGTCCGCAAATCGCGCTTGTCTGTGGACGAAGTGCGTCATGCTCTGTTTTACTAATCGCTAATACAAATGAGTGCACTTTTTGATCTTACTGGTGATGTGGCAGTTGTTGTTGGCGGAACGGGCGTTCTGGGAGGCGCTCTTGCCGAGGGCCTTGCCTCAGCAGGAGCGCGTGTCGCGGTTTTGGGCCGTAACACAGAGCGCGGACTCGCGCGCGTGGCAGCCATCGAAGTGTCTGGAGGAAAGGCTGTGTTTGTCGCGGCGGACGCCTCGGATCGAGACTCGCTCGCGGCCGCTCTTGAGGTCGTCACTTCGTCCCTAGGAGCACCGTCGATTTTGGTGAATGCCGCGGGAGGTAACGATCCGAAAGTCACCGTCACAGACACTCATTCGATTGAGTCCATAAGCGCCTCGGATTGGGCTGCGGCTTTTGATCTCAACCTGATCGGCGGTGCGCTGCTTCCCTCGCAGGTGTTTGGGCCTGGGATGTGCGAACGTGGGCGCGGGAGCATCATTAACATCGCAAGTGTATCTGCGCATCTTCCTCTTTCTCGGGTGGTTGCCTATTCATCAGCCAAGGCAGCCGTTCTTAATTTCACACAATTCCTTTCCCGCGAATGGGCGAGACGCGGGGTTCGAGTGAACTCGATCACTCCGGGATTTTTCCCCGCTGAACAGAATCGCACCCTATTGTTTCAACCCGACGGTTCACCGACAGCCCGTACACAGGCTATTTGGGGGCATACGCCAATGGCTCGCTTCGGGGAATCCGCTGAGTTGGTCGGCGCCTGTATTTTCTTGGCGAGCCACGCCGCCTCTAGCTTTGTCACAGGCACGGACGTTCGCGTGGACGGCGGATTTTTGAGTCAGACCATTTAGGGAATGATTGCGCGAAGAGCCGACTTCAAGTCTTGCTTAACCTTTTTAGGGCGAGTGTCCGCCGCTTGCTTCGCATTGGGCGGGGCGGTGCTCCATGCGGATCCAGAGCGGGAGGTTGTGATTATTTCGGGTGGTGTAGCTCTTTCCAAATGGGAACATTACAAGCCAAAGCCTCACGATAATTGGTGGATGAATTTTATCAGGGCGGGGAGGATTCGCATCCAACAAGTTCGCGAGGCGGATCCTCAAGCGCAGATCACGTGGCTTGTTTTTCGTCCGGCCTACTTGCGCCGGGCGAAGGAAGAGAAGAAGGATCTTGTGAAGTTAATTGACTCGGTACGAGATGTTTATCACGTCAAGCGCGTATACTTTTCAACCGCGGACGAACTTCTCGCCTACCTAAACACGGGGCGCGATCGGGAGAAGGTGAAGATAAGTAACCTCGAATACTTCGGTCATTCCAACAAAGCCTGCTGGATGTTTGACTACTCCAATTTCATCGATAGCGCGTCGAAAGTGTGGCTGCACGAGGATGATCTGCCGAAATTGCGGCCTGGAATTCTATCTCGCGACGCCTTCGCAAAAAGTTGGGGCTGCCATACTGGGGAGAGCATGAGCCGCCATTTTCTCCAAGCCACCGGTGTCCGTATGTGGGGCGCTGTGGGAAAGACGCAATACCGCACAGATGAGTTGCCCATGCTTGCGGAGAAGCGTGGGAGTTGGAAGAGGTAAGCTGCGCTTGGTTGTGTAGGGCGCGGTGGGGCGGTTTTCTCGGTGGAGATTGGCGGTTTCACCTTGGGACTTTTTATGCGATGAAATGGGGTATGACACCTGACTGGCTCACACATCCCATCGCGCTTGGCGTTTATGCCGGGTTGGTTCCCGCTGTGATATTTCGCGTCCAACTCTTTATGGCGCGTCGCGACCTCGCAAAATTTGAGCGTTCACAATTGGCACAAGTAAAGACGCTTACAGATGCATTTCGCAATCTCCAAGACGAGTTGCAGGGCGCGAATACAGAGAAGGAAAACTTGCGCGTGAAAATTCAAAACCTTTTACAAACTCCGGAACGCCAGCGTTTGCGCCATTTGGAAGTTCTCAATCGCGCAGAACAGCGTTTGACCGTGACTGCTCCCGGCTTCGCGCCCGCATGGCAGACTGCAAAAAATGAGGCGACCTTGGAGCTAGAAGAAGAAGAGCGCGGGCGCAGTGCTCCACGACAGGTGTTGCATCACTTGATGAACACAGGCAGCGCCATATTGGATCGTCTAAAATCCTCGACGACAGAAACTAAAGAACCTCCTGTCGGCTCATCAGAAAAATAGAAGCCCGGTTTTCTCGAGGCTCATTTGCACTGAACCAGACCACGCACCTTATTGCCGAGTCCGACTAGGCACCGCTTCCTTCGTTCCGGGATGCCCACCAGATCGAACCAAAAAGCAAAGTTAGAACAAAGAATAGCGCACTTAAACTCAACATAAAGACGCGCAGGATTTGCCTGAAGGCCTTCGATTGGTCAATGCGTTTCGTCCTGATAAGATCATCTTTTCCGCGCGTTTGGGATCCTGCAACGCAAACGGAGTGGCCTACTATCCGAGTAGCGCTGCGATGGGCGTCCCTCCGTCGGTGACTGGCACTGGGCGGGAACCATCCATGAGTTCTTTGTGCGGATCCACTCCGAGCGCGGTTAGGATTGTGGCGTGAAAATCTGGAACACTCACTGGATTTTCGAGCACCTTTTTACTCAAATCGTCAGTCACTCCATAGGCTCCGCAATGCTTTAACCCGCCGCCTGCAAGGACCATAGAGAACGTACTTCCTTGGTGGCCGCGGCCTCCACGGGCGTCAAACTCTGGCGGTCTACCAAACTCTGTCGCCACCACAATCAGCGTGCGATCGAGCAAATGCAACCGCTCCAAATCGTTTACTAATCCGGCCAGTGCAGCGTCCAGTTCTTGGATTAGAAGGTGCTGCGACTTTATCCCATCGTTGTGCACGTCCCAGCCAGCACCGTTAAGAAAGTTCAGGTTATGAGAGACCTCTACAAAACGAACTCCGGCCTGAATTAGTTTTCGCGCAAGTAAACAACGCTGGCCGAATTCGCCTCCGTAAGATTCGCGCAACGACGTGGGTTCATCCTCGAGGCGGAAGTGTCGGATGAAGCCGGGGCCGGCGAGTCGTAGAGCTTCCTGTTGGGCTTCTCGGTAGTCCGCGGCTGCACCAGCGTTCGCGTTGTTTAAAAACGGCTCAAGGAGCCCTTTGCGACGCGCAACTCGATCTTCGTCCAGGTGGTCTGGGCGGCGAAATCCAGCCGGGCCAGCGGACGTTTCCGTCAAATAAAGGTACCCACTTTTAGTCCCTAAAAATCCCGGCCCTCGGCTCACATTGGGATAGCCTACCAGAATGTACGCAGGAACCTCAGGCGAAGCTGCGCCACGTTGGTTTGCGATAATCGAGCCTAGCGAGGGATAAACCGCATTGCCGCTGATCATGCGGCCTGTGTGCACAAGGTTGGTGGCGAAGGCATGCTCGTCGATGACTTTATGCTGCACGGAGCGCACGGCGGTGATGCGGTCCATAAGAGGCGCAGTGCGTGAAAGATGCTCGCATAGGCGTACTCCGGGAACGGCTGTCTCTATGGACGGATAGAGCGAGCCGGGTAATTTTTTGTCCCCTTGGTTTTGTCCCAACTGCTTGGGGTCGAAGGTGTCGACTTGTGACATTCCTCCGCCCAGCCATAGAAAAATACAATGGTCTGCCTTTCCCAAGCGTTTGTTTGGGAGTGGTGATTCGCCAAGAGTTTTGCCAAGAGGAAAGGCGAAAGGCGCGAGCAGCGAGGTTGCGATAAAGGAGCGGCGGTTCATTGCGATTAGGAGGAAAATAGAAACTCAGGCGCGTTGAGGAGAGACCATAGGACATCTTCGAGGCGTAGGCGCCAATCAGCCTGTAGGCGCTGTGTCGGGGCGTCTCCTTTGCGCGCATCGGCTTCCTGTTGCAGGCGGATGCGCGTGGCATTCGGGTCGAGATGATTCGACCAAGAGACATAATAGGGTGGACGAGTGGGCTGGGATTCGATCGCAGTAGGCGTCGGAACTTGAAGGCGCTGTGCAAAGCCCGGTTCTAGCAACGCCTCATATCTGGCGCGCTCACTGGGCGAGGGGAGCCTCGTGAGTGTGCGAAGGAACAAGGTCTCCACCAAGGCGCGCGGTGAGGGGGCATTGCAGGCCAGTTGGGTGACTGCGTGATCGTCGCTCAACACCGTTAACCAAGTTCCCATGATACCGTTACTTAAAATGGCGGGTTGTAGAATATTGGGCGCAGCCTCTCGGACAGAAGCCGGATCTGGTCGGGTGGCCCGCCATCCAAATGCAGCAAGCACGTCGCACACCGCCTGTATCCGTGGCAGTGAAAGACTCGGTCTGTCACGCTCGTTGGAGGTGGACGTTAGCATCCACGCACGAGAAGGTTGACCAAGGGAAAGGGAGTTACCCAAGTCGCGATTGGAGTCGATATCTAGGCTGGCTTCCTCGGTGTGGAACGGCTTTCCAGTCGCCACAAAAAGAGAGTCAACGATTTGCTCTGCCTGTAAACGGCGAGGGGAAGGGGCGGCGTACGTTGGATTGGGCTCACGTTGGGTGGTTAATGTCTGTCGTTGATAGGCGTGTGAGTTCAAAATCAGTCGAGTCAAGTGGGTGGCACTGTAACCGCTTTGAACCAATTCACGGCCGAGCCAACGCAGTAGCTCTGGGTGCGTAGGCTTGGCATTCTCCCAATCTGCAACGGGTTCGACGATTCCCCTGCCCATCAGTCGCGCCCATATACGGTTCGCCATCACTTGGGCGAAGCGCTCGTTTTGGGGTGCGGTTAATAGCGCGGCTAAGGCGTCAGCGGGGTTGGTGGGGTTTTCCGCGAGTGCGCCGGCGAGTTCTGGGGCGACAAATTCGGGGAAGGGCCACGCTGGATTCACTATTGCGTTCGGCTGTAATGTAACTTCGATAAGTGCCTTGCGCCCACCCGCGTGCAGTTTGTCCATTGGGACGCTGCTAGTGGCGGGGTCCTTGAGAGGTTTCTCGCCCAACATCGCGCCGAGTTGGAAAAGTTGTTCCTGCTTGAAATGGTGTGCGGGCGCGTCATGGCAGCGGGCGCATTTCATTTCCACTCCGAGAAAGGCGGCGCCCAGAATGGTTCCTTTGGCCGCCATTGGAACGTCGTTTTGCGAGGCGACCCGAAACCCTGCAGGCCCTCCGAAGCGCTCACTGCCGCGCATGAGGACGAGCTCGGTCACCATCAAATCCAACGGTTTTCGATCGAGCAAAGATTCGTGAATCCACCATCTGAACGGGCCCGTATTGTTGAGTGTGGGATTTAAAATATTGGGATTTTCTGCGAGCACATCTTGCCAGTAGCCGACCCCATGATCCGCGGACCGTGGATCTGCGAGCAAACGTTCTATTACGCGGGAACGGCGCTCTGGAGATGTATCCAATTGAAAAGCCGTGATTTCTGGAAGTGTTGGAATGACACCAACGGTGTCCAAGGTCACTCGGCGCAGAAACGCGAGATCTTCGGAAAGCGGCGTGAGTGTCGTCGGCACCGGTCGAAATTCAGGCCAGTGAGCGCCCTCCGCAATCCATGTTTTGAGCGTGGTTACCTCGCGCGCCGAAAGCCGTTCCCCCTTGGGCGGCATCGTCTCCTCGGTATCACTGGACTGGACGCGCTGTAACAATTCACTCGTATCCAGATGCCCTGGGACGATGGCTGCATTGCCGGTTTTGCCCCCCTTGAGCGCGTGTTCTCGCTGATCCAATCGAAGGCCGCCCTTTGACTTCGTGCCGCGGTGGCAATCTAGACAACGGCCTTCTAAAATGGGCCAGACGTCGTTGAAAAAGTCCACTGAGCCTTGCGTTGCCTCAACGCTTTGTCCGCGGAACGCTTTTAGTTTTGCGCCGATAAATTGGTCTATAGCGTTATGCGCTGGCATCCCCTCCGGCAGCGTAGGCACCGCCTCCTCGCGTGTAGAAGCCAACCAGTCTTGCGCAATGTCTCGGCGCCGTTGCCAGTACTCGTAATGCCCTTCCCGAGCCCGTTCCCGCGCTTCTGCGTTTGAGCGCGCGAGTATCTCTTCTGTGCGCTTCCGGTACGCTGCCCAACCCGAGTCTGTGTAGCTGAATTCCGGTGTCGCCCCCAATTTGCCGTCTGCCGGCGTGAGCAGCGTCCATTTCGTTTGGCCCTCCAAGCACACCGCAACAACCGTTTCTCCGAGCTCGGGGCGTCGTTTGTTTTTCCCAGTATAACTTCCTACTACGGTCTCTAGGACGGCAATTTCCTCAGTGCCATTTGCTTCATAAACACACCAACTCTCTCGGTTGCCAGGCTGGACGAAACGGCAGTTTGGTCCAAGGTCGAGGAAACGGTTTTGATGGGAAAATGGGGTGTCGTCTCGGCCGTCAGGGGGGAAGGGCGTGGAGAGAATCGGTTGCCCCCCAATGAAGAGGCAGGAGGCCCCTCGTGCCCTGAGCAGCAAACGGTGTTTGCCCGCTGGAAGGCTGATGCGGGCGCTTGCCCGGAAAAATAAGGGATTCGCCCGGTCTCCCCGTACTCCGGTATCCGTGTAAAAATGGGGTGTTTCAAAAAAACCGAATGCCTCTGCGTAATAGTGTTCCGTAGAGATTGGGGATGTTTCAGGCCAGACGTTTTTGTCGGGTAACCCGTTCTCACAAAGATCGACGCGGACTTTACCGGTGCGAAGCTGATCTAGTCGAATTGCCGGAACAGCTTTAATCGCAGGTTCTTTGAGCTTGAGCTGTGGAGCGGGGAGCGACGAAATGTCGTTGAACGCGTCGTTACTGTCGGCGGTTTGCTGGGCGGAGGAAATACAGGCGCCCCACGCCAGGATGGCGATATAAAACAAAAGGTTCCGGAGGGTGGAGTGCATGACAAAATTTGTGACGAAGAATACCCAGCAAGAACGCTTTTATGAGAAAAAAGAGAAGGGCCGAACATCGCTGTCCGGCCCTCTATCTACGCTGAATTTGTTTGGTGGTTAGACCTTCACCTGTACGACTTCTCCGCGCGCCATAGCAGCGTGCTGGGCGTCGGAACAGGGTGCGTTGAGCGGTACGCCGGGGTCCGTAGTGTTGTGTCCTACGATATTGTGCTCCAGCATGTAGCGCTCGACTTCCTCTCCGGAAATGTCGGGCAGCATCACTCCGTTGATTTCCACACACGGGCTCAACTGTTGTCCGCTACGCTGCTCCATCTCCCAGCGAAACGCGGGGTTTTGGATGATGTCTTTTTCGGTGTATGGCAGTTCGTATTTGGCGAGTACGGCGCGCACGCCGTTGCTCCATCCGCAAACTGTTTTTAGGTAGGCTGTGATTTGGGGTTTTTCCATAAAAGTTCGTAACTGATTCTGAGCTCTTGCTGAAGCGTAGAATGCTGCCTTCAAACTGATGAGGTGCCTCCACGCGACAAAGGCCAATGTGGAGTTTATTCCACACTGGCCTCGTCTGGTAGTAAAGAGTTTGCCCGCCCAAGTCCTCCGTAGATTAACGGAGACTCAGCTCGGTGCAAAGTCCTATACTATAGCGATTAGCGCTTCTTTCCTGAAGTGCTGGCCGGTCCGCCGCCTTCGCCCGGACGGTATTCCTCGGCAGCAGCCGCGAACGCCTGCTCCAGACCCACCATGTCCTCGCCGGGACGTAGCGAATCGAAAGCAGCAGCTTCCCGCTTGATATCTTCCTCGTCGTAGCCAGCCGCCTTGATAGACAAACCGATGCGGCGCTCCGCTTTGTCCACCTTGATGACTCGCGCTTCGATTTCCTGCCCGATCTTCAGATGGTCCTTCACTTTGTCCACGCGATCTTCGCTGATCTGTGAAATGTGCACCAACCCGTCGATGTCGCCTTCCAGCTCCACAAACGCGCCAAAGCTGGCGATCTTGCTGATCTTGCCCTTCACCAAGTCGCCGATCTTGTGGCGGTTCTCGATGGTCTTCCAAGGATCTTCCTCAAGCTGCTTGACGCCAAGGCTGATACGCTGGCTGTTCTTGTCGATATCGATGACCACCGCCTCGACCTCGTCGACCTTTTTGAGCACTTCCGATGGATGGTTGACCTTTCTCGTCCAGCTCATGTCGGACACGTGCACCATCCCGTCGATGCCTTCTTCCAACTCCACGAACGCCCCGTAGGCCGTCATGTTGCGGACTGTGCCCTTCACCTGCTTGCCGATCGGATAGCGGTGCTCGATTTCTTCCCAAGGGTTGGCTTCCAACTGTCTCACGCCTAGGCTGATCTTCTGCTCGTCGCGGTTGATGCCCAGCACCACTGCTTCGATTTCCTGTCCGAGCGTCAGAACGTCGCTTGGACGTGTAATCCGCTTGGTCCATGATAGTTCGGAGACATGAATTAGGCCTTCGACGCCGTCTTCGATTTCCACAAACGCGCCGTACGGCACCAAGTTCATGATCTTGCCCTTTACCTTCGTTCCCACAGGGAAACGGGCTTCGGTTTCTTCCCAAGGATTCTTCTGGATCTGCTTGAGGCCCAATGAGACACGTTCCTTGTCGCGGTTGATGTCCAACACCACCACTTCCATTTCTTGCCCAACCTTGAGCAGTTCGCTTGGATGCCCCAAACGGCCCCAGCTCATGTCGGTGATGTGCAGCAAACCGTCCATCCCGTCGAGATCTACGAACGCGCCGAAGTCCGTGAGATTCTTGATCGCACCGCGCACGATGTCGCCGACCTTGGTGGAGTCCATGAAGCGGCTACGCTTGTCGGCACGCTCCTGCTCGATGAGTTCGCGGCGTGATAGGACGACGTTTTTGCGGTCGTCATTGATTTTGACAATCTTAAATTCGTAGGTATTGCCAACGAACTGATGAAGATCCTTCGGTGGCACGATGTCGATCTGTGAGCCAGGCAAAAACGCCTCCACTCCGATGTTCACCGTCAGGCCACCCTTCACCACGGAGCGCACCTTGCCCTTGATGATCCCGCCGTCGTGGAACACTTTGACGATCTTCTCCCAATTCTGGCGGTAGGCTGCGCGTTCTTTCGAAAGGATGACCATCCCTTCGTCATTTTCTAAACGGCACAATAAGACTTCCACCTCGTCGCCCACTTCGAGGTCTTCCATGTCTTCGAATTCCGACAATGGAATGACGCCCTCGCTCTTGTATCCGATGTCGATAAGCACCTCGCGTGCACGAACTTCAAGAACGTGTCCCTTGACTATCGAGCCTTCGCGAAAGTCACGAAGCTGATGCGTTGCGAGCAACGCTTGCATCTCTGCTACCTGTGCGGCATGCGCGGCACTTGCTGACTGACCTAACTGTGTAAACGGAGTCATTGATGATGACCTTTCTAACTGACACACTAGAAACTTTCGTAGCCTTAATTTCCTACAAACCCATCGCTCAGAATGGCTTGTTGCCGGTCTGAACGCTTTCTTTTAGGCGGATATTCTAAAACTACTGACGGTTCCTAGCCGCAGGTTCTTTGTCCCTCAAGATCACCGCCGCACCGCCCATTTCGATTCTGAAATGCACTCGCGACCGTTTGATCCCGAGACTTCCAGACCTTACGATACTGCCAAACCACGGTTTCCCTTATTTTCTGTCTTCCCGAAACGGGCGGCAGAACAACTGCAACCTTTCACATCTCGGGAGGGGAAACATAGTGGGGTTTCTCTGGGAATAGCAATTTGGAACTGAGATTTTCAAAAAAAAAGCATCCGGCGCTTGCCTGCCGCGTCCGGATACCTTACCGTACTCGGCCTGTTACGGAACAGGGGATCAAGCCAGTGTACGGCCCGCTTAGCAGCGGACGAGGCTAGGTTTGAGTGAAATAGAGTTAGATTAACGCAAGTTTAGCGCAGCGAAAGGCTGGGTAGCTCAGTTGGTAGAGCAGAGGACTGAAAATCCTCGTGTCGCCGGTTCGATTCCGGCCCCAGCCACTTTCGTTGATGCAGAGTGGGTTGTGTGTGTTAGAGAGGCTCAAATGTGTGGATTCCTAACAGAAATCCTAACACATCCGGGTCCACAACGAGACGAGGGTCGACGACCAGCGAGCTCACGACATCGTGATAAGAGCCCTCGATGCGGGAGCAATTACCACGACGCAGGTGCCAGAGGTGCTCGGCGAATGGCGAAGACCTAGCCATCCTGAGTTCCTGCCACGAAGAGCCTGGAGCTTGTTCAACGCTGTGACCGAGGTCCACAAGCGAGTGAATCCACACACGGCTTGTCGACGTGGAGAAGCCTTGTACGGTCTCTTCGACGCTGAAACTCAAACCCACGGGAGGAACTAGAATGAGCCGCTTAGAAAATTTAGTGAATTGAAACGCTATCTCCTCGACCGCTCACAAATGCTGCGACCTGCGTTGGGAATGAAGCGAGTCTCGGATGAAGCGGTGCAAAGCTTGGAAAGCAGATTGCTCAACCTGGCCGATGACATGATCCGTCGGCAGCCGTGCACGGGTAGGACCATCAAGCCATAGCGTTGAGATGCTAGTGGTTTGATGGAAGAGCAACTGGAGACGTCCAGTGTCCAAGTCGTTGCCGACGCGTTGGCAACGGCGGAAAGAGGCTTTGGCGTGGGCCTCTTTTTTAGGTGTCAGAGGGGCGTGCTGACAGGCGAGTGGATAGAGGCATACGTTTTGAGTCGTCCTTACAAACATAGCGCAGCCGCAGCTGCCGCCAGTGACATTCCCCCGGTGCCTTCTCCTCTGCACGCCACGGTGTACCCAGAAGAGCCTCGGTAAACGGTCAGACCTTCGATCCGTCCGATTACAGTGTATCCCGAAGCACCCGCGTAAATCTTGCCTCCCTCAAACCGCGCGAGCACCGTATATCCTGAAGCCCCTGCGTAAATGCGGTTCCCATCAATGCGGGCTGCCACCGTGTAGCCTGAACTTCCGGAGTACACTTTGCCGTCCTCGACGCGAGCGGCGATTTCGTAGCCCGAGCCGCCAGAATAAATTTTGCCAATGTCCGCTAATGCTGGGTGTGTCAAAAGCAGGAGGAAGACACTAAGAACGGCGAGTGAAGTGCTGCGCATGGTGTGGTGAAAGCGTAAGCCTTTCATTTGATGGATCGTTCCTCCGAGTTATCGCGCGATTTTGAGGCCCGTCAAACTGATTCAGTTCGCCCAGAATACGTCATGTATGGTACGCACCAAGTACGCCGCCCTATGTCCGATCAAAATGATTATTTCCGCCAAGGCATGCGCGACCTTGCCACGGCCGCTCAATTATCCGCTGCCAACGAGGCTGCCAAAAATTCCCGCAAGCTGCTGGAATCGCAAAAGGAGCAGATCGCGCTGGAGCAGCAGAAGCTTCAGATTGAACAAATCCGCCTGATGGAGGAGCGTGCACATCGCGAAGCCGCCCAGACCAAAGCAGAACGTCAAAAGGCCATCCGCACGGCCATGGCAGCCATGGAACGGTTGCTCCAATCCTTTGGACGTGATCTGGCTGCTGGCCGTTTTAATCAGCTAATTGCCGGAATCTCCTTGGGGGCGTTTCTTGGTGTATTGGTCCAGAAGCGATTGCACAACCTGTCCGACGTGGAGTCTGAGTTGGAGGATCTTGCAGACATCCGGTTCATGGGGACGTTGCAGCAATCTTTTTTGGATTTAGCTGCCGCAAACACGAAGGAACTGGGATCCGGCCCGATGAAGGAGGCACTGCAAAAGTTGTGTGAGTTGGCAATGTGGGCAGGAAGGCCGGGGAGCGAACTTTTGGAAATTGAGAAGCGGGTTTCCTCGTTTTTGGAGGCACTGCGGGCCGGCGCTGGGGAAACCAACGCGTTAGACAAGATACGCAGTGGACTCCAGAGGATTGAGGATGAACGAAAAAAATCTGTAGAATCGGAGGGGGCTTTGGTGCGGCTTTGGGCTGGAAGCTCAGGAGCGCTAAAATCTTTGTGCGACGGAGGGATGGGACCAGAGGAAATTCAGTTCACAATAGAGGAAGAAGTACATCCTTCGCTGGAGGTGTTTAAAGAAAGACTCGCGGCGACTCGGAGGGATTTAGGCCAGTGCGAAAAAATCCTCAAGGCTGCGGAGGCGGCTTGGCACTCGGACAAGGCGTTGTTTGAAAAAGGGGTCGGGGAGGTAAACGCGGGGCAGTTTTCAGAGGCCGAGCGAACAGAGAAAAAGATGTCGAGCCGATACTGGACGGACTTTGACGCTGCACGAGTCAACCGGGCGTTAGAGGGCGAAAGGAATCGCCTGCTTGCCGAGGTCGATGCGTTGCTGCCTTCGAAGAAGAAAGAAGCCGCGGCACTGGCTGAAAAGCACAGTCAGGCGTACGCTGGGAGCGTCCTCATCGGCGAGGCGCTGAGCCACCGGCATTCGGTGCTTGTGAAAGAGTTGATGGCGGAAAAAAAGTTAAGGGCGAGTGAGGTGCTTGTTTTCGTGGTGTTAGCGGCTTTTGTTGCCGTATTTGTTGTGTTGCGGCAGCAGAACGAGACAGCGGAGGGTTTGAGGGTATCGAGGGTATCCAAGGCAACCGCAGAGCGTCGAGAAAGGGCGCGAGCGGTGGAAGCTGAGGGGAAAATATTGTTGGATGAGGAAGATAGGGAATTGAGAATTATTCCTAGTGGCACGTTTATTATGGGCTCCACCGAAAAATTTCACGCTCCAGTGCATTCGGTGTACGTTAGTGCATTTTTCATTGGAGAAACTGAGGTGACCTATGGGGAGTGGAAGAGCGTATTGGCTTGGGCAAAAGCGAATGGCTACTTTTTGTTGCATAACGGAGAGGGAGAATCCGACAAGCACCCCGTCACGGATGTGACCTGGTATGACGCTGTGAAGTGGTGCAACGCAAAGAGCGAGAAGGAGGGGCTAAAACCGTGTTACAAGCAAAACGGCTTAGTATATCGCCGCGAAGAGGACGATAGCATTGACTGCGATTGGAATGCTAACGGGTACCGCCTCCCAACCGAGGCTGAATGGGAGAAGGCCGCACGGGGTGATTTGGTAGGTAAAAGGTATCCGAATGGAGACACCTTAAATGAAGACGACGCCAACTTTGATTCAAGCGGGACACGGAAGGTCAAGAGCTTTGCGGCGAATGGGTTTGGTCTTTTTGAAATGGCAGGAAACGTGAGCGAGTGGTGCTGGAGTGACAATCCATACAAACCACAGCTCGGCGGGAGTTGGGTTGAAAAAAAGGAGAGCTGCCGTGTATCCAAGAACGATGTAGGCAACCCGAGATCTGGTCGGGAGTATGTTGGGCTTCGCTTGGTTCGCAGGTCTGGTCTCTGAGCTCAAGACGAGGATAATCTGGCAAAAGCAGCGGAAGTGACCGGATATGAGTCCCTTCACCGTGGTAGCTCAGAACAAGGAACAAACTGGATGCCCCCGCCTCTCAGGCCTCAAGCACCCAGCGATCTGCTGACCGTCGCGAACCAAAAGCGGGCTCTCTCGGCCAATTTCTCCGGCTTGTCGCCCTTCACTGTGACCTCGTTGCCTTTGATTTCATCCAAACCGGGCACGAATGTGACTGGCTTCTCGGGATGAAGCAGGACCGTCAAATCAACACGCCCCTTCTGGGCTTTGGTAAACCCTATCTCATGACCCTCCTTGAGAAAACGCCAGCCTCCGAGCGTTTCTGTCAGTGCAATATCGATACCTGCCTCTTGGGCTGAGGTGTAGAGATGCATAAGTGTTTCGTGCCTCTTGTCCTTGTCCTCCCGCATTTTGGCGATTTCACCCAGTATTTGGTCCGGTGGAGAGCCTTTGACGTACTCCGGAAGAATTCCGGTTTGGGGCAGTAACATCAACTCCTCACCGAGGCGGTTCTGAATACGGCCCATCGCATCTGAAAGTAGCAAATCCGCCGCTACGGCTCTCTGCAAAAGTCTATCCAAAGGGATCAGCACTGCTGTACGAGCCTCAATCACCTCTGCCTTTATGCTTTGCAGCTCGCTGGTAACCTTTTCCAACGAAAGCAATTCGTGCTGGATTTTCCTCCATGCCTGTTCAATCGCCCCGGTAGGGATGACTCTCACCTCCTCCCTTTCACGATAAGCGATGATAGACTTTAGCAACGCTGCACCCCACCTGACGCCCCATCCATCCATGCCTGCATTCGGGACGTAGATCGCCAAATATTTCTCAGTTTCCTCGAGGTGAATAGGCCCGGGAATTCCCGTCAGGCGGCTTGAGAGGGACACCATGAGGCCGTACTTTCTCCGAGTCTGTCCTAGGTCATTTCGAAATTTTTCGAGCTCCGCCTTTGGAACATCATTGGCGTACAGTTTGACCTCGACAAGCGCCTCGCATTGCTTACCCGAAGTTACCTTAAACTTTGCTCGGATGTCTGCTTGGTGTCCGTCTTTTGCTGTCAGTTCGAACTCATCTTCGGGGAAGGCGTCTTTGAGTTGTTTGGCAACCAGCGATTCACCCAGTTCTCCGATACGCTGGGATTTGTTCACCTTGCCCTGCATCTCTTTCAGCGTGCCATCCAGTTCCTTCATCCGATCCACAATCGGACCAAAGAAACGGGACATGGCTTCCTCACCGGTACTCGCCTGAATCATAGTGAGCACCAAATTCCCTGCTGCAAGTGTTCGCTCTACTTCTCCGCCAAGTTTTTCAGGGGGCAGGGACTGCAGCCAATCAACCACGTCAGGGCGGGTAATCGTTGTATCCAAACGGTACGTTATGGGGGAGGTAAGGGCTTGCATCGAATATAATGGAGGAGTGGCGAAAGATGTTTGAATCAAATAAAGCGTAGAATTAAAAAATTGCGCTGCCGCTGTAATTTTCCACCCCTCAAATGCCGCGCAATAAATTTGCCCAAATTCACCGTCAACTGCTCTTTCATTGGACGACGCCCCAAGATTTTCGCGGAAGTCCAACGACCGCAGCAGATCGTCGCAGGTTTTTAGACCATTTGCTCCTGCTTTTGGAGACGGGATTAGAGTTTCGATTGCCTGCCCCCAAACACGCGGAGTGGTTGGTTAAGGGGGAGATTGAGGCTACACATGGAATGCTTTGCTTTTGCGAGTGGAACGTGAGCGCAGCGCACGAACACTCAGGCCGGTATGGTGGAATGGCCTTGGGCTTCACTCGTAAATTTGTGATGCGCGCCGGTGGGCGTCCCGTGGTGTATGTTCCCAATGAGAAAAGGGACCCTTTTCGTAAAGCGCTGATTTTACTGTTGCAACACGCAAAGACTGACGAAAAATTACAACCGGAATGTGATTTGATTTCAAGTTGGCTCAAAACCTACAACGGCGCGCGCATTCAAAAGCCATCGAATGCGGACAGTTCAACTGAGAGTACGGCGTCCTCGGGTGAATCCATTTCAGGCATGGAGGAAAAGGCACCGCGGACAAAGTCTGGGCCTGCTGAAGATCGTCACCTTCGGGTGGATTTTGGTGGCCTCTTCACAAATTTGGAAGACAGGGAATGGCGTGTTCTTGGGCCGGTTGCCCAGAAGAAACTTAAGGTGGAAAGCCTACCCTGCACGCCGGGAAACCTCGCTATGGTGGTGTTGCCTGATCACCAAACCCTCGCCTATGCCATGCAAAGCGAGGCCCTACGAAAAAAGCTGTATCCAACTGAAAAGCCCGCCGTCTGCCTTCTCTCCAGAGAGATGCTCTCGAGTATTTAACCCGCATCATGAAAACACCCAAGTTTCCAAAATTAGCCGCTTCGGTTTTCATCACACTACTCTCCCTGTTTGCGGGATCGTCGATCGCACAGGCCAAACGCGACATCGAAGGTCAGGTGTTCATCGTCACAAAGGGCGGTGAAAACGTGAAGCTAGGTCTGGTGCCGATCTGGGTGATTGGAGAATCCGAGATGAAGGGGCTGGCAAAGCAAGCAGTCGAACTTGCGGATGCTGCGGCCTTGAAGAAGAAGTTGGTCGAAGAGAACAAGAAACTTCAAGAAATCGAGGACAAGGCAGTCAAGGAACTCACCGAGTCCGGTGCCCAGAAAGTCAAAGCTGCAGCGAGCGAAGAGCGGCAGGCGATGGCAAAGAAATTCGAACCATTTTCCACAGCGGCTGAACGAGGGGTGAAGTTGATCGAAAAGGTCGACAAACAAAAACGGGGGCTCGATTTTGGAGAGGTTTTTTCAAGAGGGATGCTAGGCTCGGAGTTCGCCACAAAAATTTTAATTGGTCTCATGGCCGAGAAAGAATCGGATGTGGAAAGTGATGCCGATGGGCGGTTTAAGGTAAGCGTTGACAACGGACCTGGTTGGGCGATTGCGTATGGGCAGAGAACGCTCGGTAAGATTGGCCAAACGGATATCCAGAATTCCGAGCTGTATTACTGGGTAGTCGAGTTGCCTCAGAAAAAGTCGCAGCTTTTTCTCTCCAGCAACAACTGCGACATCGCCGAGGCCGAGGGGAAATTACGGCTGATTGCTTCTGAAACAAAAACAAGCAGAGGCATCTCAAATCTTGGTGCCACTATTGAGGAACTGCTTTCAGCCTCAGGCAGAGTGCAGAAGGTTTATGCGGAGGTACGTGCCGAGTGTTTGGAAAGGGAACGCCTTGCTGTTGCTGACGGAGTCAAGGACAGGGATGAACTGCTTTTGGTGCCGATTCTACGCGGTAGCTTTGAGATGGGATCGGACGCTCCAGTGCATTCCGTGGATGTGAGTACGTTTTTCATGGGGGAGAAAGAGGTCACCTACGGGGAGTGGAAGAACGTTTGGGCTTGGGCTAAGGCTAAAGGGTATGACTTTGCAGGTGACGGACGGGGGATCTCCGACAAACACCCGGTCATGCATGTGAGCTGGTACGACGCTTTGAAGTGGTGTAACGCCAAGAGTGAGAAGGAAGGGCTCTCCCCGTGTTACAAGGTGAACGGCTCGCCATATCGTGCAGGAGACAACTATAGCGTGGGTTGTGATTGGAATGCCAACGGGTACCGCCTACCAACAGAGGCGGAATGGGAAAAGGCTGCAAGGGGTGGACTGGTTGGCAAAAAGTATCCGAATGGTGATAATTTAACTAGGGACGAGGCCAACTTTGGTGGACGTGGAACAAGGGAGGTGAAAGGTTGCATTGCGAATGGGTACGGTCTTTATGATATGGCCGGAAATGTGTGGGAGTGGTGTTGGGATTGGTATCAGAAAGGGTACTCTGGCGAGTCTAATGATCCCAAAGGACCTAGTGCAGGGAAGGACCGAGTCGTGCGTGGCGGGAGCTGGACCAGTCCAGCTGAGTACTGCAGCGTGTCCTACCGCCACTTCAACCCGCCGGACATCAGTAAAGACTACTGCGGGTTTCGCTTGGTTCGCAGGTCTGGTCTCTGAGTGCAAGACGAGGATGACAGAGCAGATCAGTGGAGACTCGAGCGCGCCAGGCTGTGGGCGAGGGACCGAGCTCGGCGCGGAGAGTTGGAGAGAGAGTTACTAACGGGAGTAACTAGTCATCCGCCTCATCTGAAATGGGAGCCGCCCCGTTCTTAAGATCTGCGAACTTTGCGGCCATTGTGGGATTGCCCTTGGTCAGCTTTTTAACGGTTAGATCGTCGGACGTCTCGGACGCTAGTTTTTCACTCTAATGGGATAAAGTGTAATCCTGTAGGGGTAGTCAGCCCTCGCTAGGTTCTTTACCCTGCCGTGGGCTGGATGGAGTTGCGAAACTACGTCCGAAACGTCCGAGGTTGGCGGGGCATCGCTCTTTCCAACCGATCATGAATATTGACAAGGCGATGCAGCAGAGTGATCTTCCCAACATGAACTCCCGTATTTGCATCGACCCGGCGGTGTGTCACGGAAAGCCTGTAATTCGTGGAAGTCGCGTTTTGATCTCAACGTTGCTTGGTGCGCTTGCCGGTGGTGATTCGGTGGAGACAATTCTCGCGGATTACCCGAGCATCAGCCGCGAGGACATTGCTGCAGCACTGGAGTTTGCGAGCGATCTCAGCGATTATCAAGTGTCGGCCTACGAAGCGGTCGCATGACGTTTCTCTTGGACGAGAACTTCCCGAAGGCAGCAGCCTCGGTTCTCCGGGGTATGGAGTATGAGGTTTTCGATGTCAGGGAGATGGGCATGGCTGGTTGCACTGATGCCGCTGTACTCGCCAAAGCGGAAGAACTTGGTGCGGTATTACTCACAACGGACCGTGATTTCTTTCACACACTCCAACATCGCAATAGCCACCACCCGGGCGTAATCACCATCGTCCTGAGAAAGCCTTGTCGGGCAGTTATTCTTGAACGTCTCGGCTGGTTTTTGATGCATGTGTCAAGCGAGCAATGGGCTGGGCGTGCGTTTCAACTACGTGATACCAATTGGGTGGCAAAGCCCCCGATGCAGACATAGGAGCGGCTAGCCCTTATCCCGATCAAAATGACGCAGGCCTCCCCGCAGCCATGCAGAATTTGGAGTATTTCGGATGTCTCGGACGCTATTTTCTAAGTCTAATGGGATAAAGTGTGATCATGGTGGAGCGTAGTGAGCCCTTTTGAGGTTCTTTACTCTGCCGTGGGCTGGATGGAGTTGCGAAATTGCGTCCGAGGCGTCCGGGATCCTGTGACGCTCCCGGTGTCATTCTCCTGAATGGGTAATGCTTTAACTTGAAATCCTGCAATAACGCTGCATGATTTCATGGTATGATTCCCCGCCCAAGCTATGAACGCTCGCTGCAACGCGCCCTTGGTCGCAACCCTGTGGTCGCACTCGTAGGGCCAAGGCAGTGCGGCAAAACTACTCTCGCCAGACAAATCCTGCCTCCCGACCACCGCAACTATTTTGACCTCGAAGACCCTCTGGTGGCGGGACTCATGGAGAACTCCAAGACTCTTTTGGAGGGACTCAAAGGACTGGTGGTCATCGATGAAGCTCAGCGAGAGCCCCGACTCTTCCCCGTGCTGCGTGTCCTTGCTGATCGTCCCCAGAACTCTGCAACGTTTCTGATCCTTGGGAGTGCCTCTCCCGAACTCTCTCGCCAAAGTGCAGAGTCACTCGCCGGGCGGGTTGAGATCATTGAAATGCAAGGGCTGAACCTTTCCGAAACCGGAATTCAATTTGCCGACACGCTCTGGCAACGTGGGGGATTTCCGCGCTCTTTTTTGGCTGGCAATGACTTGGATAGCTTTGATTGGCGTCGGAACTTCATCCGCACTTTTTTGGAGCGAGACTTGGCGTCCCTCGGATTTGGCATGTCTCCAGCAGCTATGGGCCGGTTCTGGACAATGCTCGCCCACTATCACGGACAGACTTGGAACGGGAACGAAATCGCCGCCTCCATGGGCATAGCGCCAAACACCGCCCGCTCCTACTTGGATGCGCTGGAACAGACATTCATGGTGCGTCGCCTGCTTCCATGGCACACCAATCTTGGCAAACGTCTTGTTAAAACGCCAAAGATCTACTTCGGGGACTCCGGTGTTTTTCACGCACTTGCTGGGATTCGTTCCCACATGGATTTGCTGATGCACCCCAAACTTGGAGCATCGTGGGAGGGCTTTGCCTTGGAGGAAATCTTGCGATGGCATCAACCCGATGACGCCTATTTCTATGCGGTTCATAGCGGATGCGAGCTTGATCTGCTGATGTTTCTGCGAGGGCGCAAGGTGGGGGTCGAGTTCAAACGTGCTGACGCGCCTAAACTGACTCGCTCAATGCAAACTGTCCTTGCCGACCTCGATCTTGACGAGCTTTGGGTAATCTATCCCGGGACTCGCAGCTATCCACTCGGTGAAAAAATTAAAGTTCTGCCGCTGGAGGAGTGCCTCGGATCTGCCGGAGTGTCGGTTGTCTGAAGGCGCACAGTCGCACCGCTAAAAACACAGTCGCCAAGCAGCTTCCGTAACGTCCGAGGCCGGAAAATTTTTATTTTTTGGAGTGCATTCCGGCCGCAGCACACTGGGATTCCCGAGGCAGACGGAATATTGTGCGGAATCGTATCAGCGACGGTGGGGCAACGGCATTGTGTGGATGCTGAAGCGCCCAATTTGCGTCCGAGGGTAACGGCGAGCCAATTAAAGCATTGAAGAGAGCGACCTTTTGCAGCTAGTTTAAGGAAATGGGTGAAATCATCTTCGAAGTCCGGGAAGACGAGTTGGATGGTGGCTTCGTGGCAGTAGCGCTGGGACATTCCATTGCAACTCAGGGAGACTCGATTGAGGAACTTCGTATAATGGTCAAAGACGCTGTTCGGTGTCACTTTGGTGATGGTGCTGTAGGAGACTCCCCTCACATTATCCGCCTGCATTTTGTTCGCGATGAGGTCCTCATTGCATGAGGATTCCAAGGGACCTAACCGGCGCAGATATCTCCAAGGCGCTTCGGGTTTTGGGATATGAACAAGTACGTCAGGATGGCTCTCATATTCGCCTGACGACGACACTAAACGGCGTTCATCATCTTACCGTTCCTAACCATTCTCCGCTCAAGATTGGAACACTGCTTGGTGGGGTACTGAAGCCTGTTGCGGCTCATCACGGTTTAAGCGTCGAGGAATTGCTGGAGAAGATCGGGCTGTAGAAAATCCTAATCAAGGAAAGCAACTTGGAAGTGCTGCTTACCGAACCGCCGTCCAGGTGGTTTGCGGCCTTCGCTCCGACTAAAATTGTCCGGTTATGCGGTCCGCCCCAAGGGTTACGCGATTTTTTATTTTCTCCAAACAACAGTCCACAGGCAGACTTTAGTGGTATCCTATTCAAACACTGTGGAATACAACGTGAACAACTCCTGTACGAATTCGGCCCTTTTAGAAAATTGTACGTGAAATTCCGTCCTTGGGTGATCGTGAGTGCCGCTCACTAGTCTCCTGCTTCGGGGGAGGTAGCAGCAACCACCTTCACGTTAAGTATAATCCATAATCCACAAAAAGCCGAGCGTTTTCTACCCCAGTCAACCGAGCGGATAATCCACGGCCCGAAGCCTCGGACGCTTCGGACGGCAGCATTATCGCCAAGAGAAGCGATAGCTTAACGCCTCTACGCAGATCGCTCCATTTTCAGGCGTTCGGCCAGCCAGACCTTGATGATGGACTGGCGAGTCACACCGACTCGGTCTGCCTCTCTGTCCAAGTTCTGAATCATCCAGATGGGTAAGTCCACGTTCACGCGTTTCTGCTCCAAGTTAAGCCTCCGCACTGTGGATAGATCCAGATGCGGTAATAGATCCGCTCCAGAGTCAAAGATGTCATCAAGTTGCTCTGCCTTCATGGTATAAATCCTCCTCGTTGATTCTGCTTCTGCGGGCTGAAATGATCCAGATTTTCGAGTTTCTCTCTGTAAAAAACACGCTCCAAACCTTCCCCTGCATACTGGCGATGAGGGCGAACCTCGGCTCTGTGTCGCTCTTCGCTTGGATTTGCAGGGCGTAAAGGTCTTTCCAGAGTTCTTGCGCTTGGACGAAGTCTATGCCGTGCTTGAGACGGTTAGCTTCGCTCTTGGCTTGATCGAACTCAAATTCCATTTCTATCCATTATTTATACCTTAACGGATTCATGGTCGCAACGTAAACCGAGTGAAAAATCGCGCCGTCTACGTCCGATCCGGCCATATTCAAGAGAGACTTTGAAAACGGCGTCCGAAGCGTCCGGGACTGACTGGACGTGGAACGAGCGACCGATTTGCCAGTACGAAGGATACTCATGCCCTCGATTATCGGGTTAGTTTTAGCAGCGTTCGCTAGGAGAGGATGCTTGGCACCGAGGCGGCAATGTCCCGTAGTTGGGTGAGTTCCCTGTGGGTATAAATTTTATGAGCAGCTTTGGTGGAATGGCCCAAGTGGACCATCCGGAGTTCTTCGGGGACCCCTTGAGCAGCCTGCATGGTGGCGCAAGTGTGGCGTAGCGAGTGAAAAGACAGGGAGCTGACATTCCTACCTTCTTTACCTGTAGCACGTCTCATCAACTGCCCCTTTATCCCAGCCCGCTCCATAATCCTCTTAAATTGTTTACTGAGGCCACTTTCTCCACCTCCCTGCTTCTCTGAAAGCTCAGGGAACACATACGCCTTGGGTACTCCCTGAATTCGGTCAGAGAGCCACTGCAATAAATCTGGATGAAGGCCCGCTGTATGGGAGCGCTTGGTTTTTGAGGTGCGTACCGAATAGGTTCGTGAATCTAGGTCGAAGTTTTCCCATTTGAGCTGAGTTATGTCCCGAAGCCGCAGACCAGTGTGGAAGCCAAAGAGGATGCACCCATGCCAGTCGCCCTCAGCAGCTGCGAGGAGTGCGCGTAATTGGTCGACTGTGAATGCCTCGCGCTCATTTTTTTCAGTTTCAGAAGGTCGCTTGACGGCTTTGACGGGATTCTGCGGGATTAAGCCTTCTCTTTCAGCCGCCTCAAAGGCAACGGAGAGGACTTTTAAGAGGTTGGTGACACTTGCTGCTGACAGGCCTTTCTGGATCAGTTTGTCCCGGTAGGTCGTGACATCGGGAGCCCCCAAGGCGTTAAGCGGAAAGTCTGCACGTTTTCCCAAGGACGCTACAAAAGCGGTGCCCACTTGCTTGTATTTGGCGAAAGTTGCCTTTGATGTTGTGCCTTCATTATTCCGGAGCCACTCGGTGAAGTATTCCTTGGCGTTCTTGTAATGCAGCGGCTCGCCAGTCGCATGTTCTGTGATTTCGGAGATGACTTAGCGTGCTTGAGCCGCGACTAGCCGGTTGCTTCGTCCTTCGCTTGCGAGGCGCTCCCATTCGACTGCAAGACGCAATGCGTCGGCGCGGTTCTTGGTACCGGTACTCTTTTGTTTACGTCGACCGTCGGCTCCGCGGAAGGCTGCAATCCAGTTGGGTGAACGGTTGTTGGCGTCCTTGTGGATGCTTGGCATACTCCTAACAATATTCCTAACAGCCTCCTGTGTAAATGATGTTTCAGGATGTTGCGTTTACTCTGTTAAATACTAATTTTCAGCTACTTGAATCGAATCGCCGGTTCGATTCCGGCCCCAGCCACTTTCTGTTATGTGTAGTGGGTTGCAGGTGTTACAGAGGCTGGAATGTGGGTTCTACGGGTCTACGCCAAAGTTTGGGGAGAGGTGTGTTGTAAGTTGAAGGTTGAGTTAGGTTGTTGATTCAAGGGGGAACGGAGTGGTTAACCGCAAGCAGCGATCACTCGCAGGCGGTAGTTTTGAAAGTTTCTAAAGCCGTAAGCTCGCCTTTGAATGAGCTTCATCTTCCGATGGAAGCCTTCCGTAATGCCATTGTTTTTGGTGAAGTGCGGGTCTACGCCAAAGTTTGGGGAGAGGTTTGTTGCAAGTTGAAGGTTCTGTTTGAGGTTTGGTTGTGGGTTCGGGGGGGAACTAACCGCAAGCGGCAAGCACACGGAGGCGGTAGTTTTCAAAATTTCGAAAGCCGTAGGCGCGCCGTTGAATCAGCTTCATCTTCCGGTGGAAGCCTTCAGCGATACGATTGTTTTTGGTGAAGCGCCTTATGGCCGCAATTTCGCCCCGCCAACTGTGGAGGGTTTTTGCCAGCGTCTGCATTTGGGCGAACCTTGGGGCCTTTACCCGCTCCACCCCAATTTAGAGGTGGCGCAGAGACCCAGCCCATCCGATCGGGAACGTTCTTCCGATGAAAGGATATGGGGCCATGGGTGGCCAGTTGGCCTAAAACGGGCGCCCCTGTGTCTCAGCAGACTTCTCTGTTGGACCGCTTCTTCAAGTCGCCCTCAGCGACTGCAGCCTTTGGATACAATGCGCGCTCTCTCCGAATCTCCCTTCATTAAGTGGTTCTCCAAAATTTCCTCCGAAGATATCCCTCTAGTTGGCGGCAAGAATGCGTCGCTGGGGGAGATGTTTTCCGCCTTAGCCCCCAAGGGAGTAAGAGTCCCAGACGGGTTTGCTATCACAGCGGATGCCTACCGTTACTTTCTGCGTCATGCAGGGCTTGATGCTCAAATTGAGGCCGCGCTCGCCGGATTAGAGACTCGCGATATGGAAAACTTAAGCCACCGCGGCAGCGTTGTGCGACAAATTATTCTAAAAGCGACGCTTCCAGCCAGCCTGCAAGCCCTCATCGCGGCGGCTTACTTCCAACTGCAGGCGGGCGCAGTAACGCCTCTGGACGTCGCGGTACGCTCATCCGCAACCGCTGAAGATTTGCCCGATGCCAGCTTCGCAGGTCAACAGGAGACTTATCTGAACGTGAACGGCGTCGCGGCTCTCCTCGAAGCGACGAAAATGTGCTTTGCCTCGCTCTTTACGGACCGTGCAATCAGTTACCGAGTCGATAAAGGTTTCACACATTCCAATGTCGCTCTGAGCGTGGGGGTGCAGCGCATGGTTCGCTCCGATCTCGCTTGTGCGGGGGTGATCTTCACTATTGATACCGAAACGGGTTTTCGTGATGCCGTGATAATCAGTTCATCTTGGGGGCTAGGCGAGAATGTGGTGCAGGGATCTGTAACCCCAGACGAATACTTGGTTTTTAAACCAACCCTCAAGACAGGCCATCGCCCCATTTTACAAAAAACGATTGGCGGCAAGGAATCCAAGCTGATTTACGACAGCGATTCTGGGAGGCGTGTCAAAAATGTGCCAGTCCAAGTTGAGGAGCGATTGAAACCATCGCTCACGGATGATGAGGTATTGGAACTCGCCCGATGGGCCTGTGTGGTCGAGGATCACTACTCAGCGAAGCGCGGCCATCCGATGCCGATGGATCTCGAGTGGGCTAAAGACGGTCTTACTGGGGAGTTGTTCATCGTTCAGGCACGACCCGAAACTGTACAGTCCCACAGGAATCTGGACGCTCTGGAAACTTACCACCTAGCCCGACGTGGTAAAGTGATTGCGAGCGGGAGAAGTGTCGGCACGAAAGTTGCAGCGGGACGCGTGAGAGTGATTCGGAGTGTCGAATCTATCGGCCAGTTTGAGGCGGGAGAGATTCTTGTGACCGACAAAACAGACCCCGACTGGCAGCCAATCATGAAAATGGCAGCCGCCATCATCACCAACCGAGGAGGGCGCACGTGTCATGCCGCCATTGTCAGCCGCGAGCTTTCCGTTCCCGCTATTGTAGGAACGGAAAACGGCACTGAAGTGCTTCAGGACGGTCAGCTGGTAACCGTAAGCTGTTCCGAAGGCGAAACGGGTTTTGTATACGAGGGGGCATTGCCGTTTGAGGTGGAGCACACGGATCTTAAGTCCCTCGAACATCCTCGCACTAAAGTCATGCTCAACTTGGCCAACCCCGAGCAGGCCTTCGCGCTTTCTTTCCTTCCAAACGATGGTGTCGGACTAGCGCGAATGGAGTTTATCATTAACAATGCTATAAAGATCCATCCGATGGCGCTTGTCGGGTTTGATCAGCTAGCAGACCCTCTGGCTCGTCTGGAGATTGAACGGCTCACTGTTGGTTATGCGGATAAATCTCAGTACTTCGTCGACAAACTTGCCAGAGGCGTTGCCATGATTGCAGCCGCATTTTATCCAAAAGATGTCATTCTGCGGTTGAGTGATTTCAAGACAAATGAGTACGCCAACCTGATCGGCGGCCGCGCTTTCGAGCCCAAAGAAGCGAATCCCATGCTCGGGTTCCGAGGCGCTAGCCGCTACGGTCACCCGCTCTACAGGGCAGGCTTCGCGCTAGAGTGTCGAGCGGTGAAAAAAGTCAGGAAAGAGATGGGCCTCACCAATTTAAAACTTATGATTCCTTTCTGCCGTTCGGTGGAGGAGGGATTAAATGTGCAAGCCGAGCTTGCGACGCACGGTCTGAGGCGCGGTGAAAACAGTCTTGAACTCTACATGATGTGTGAAGTTCCCAGTAACGTGATTCTTGCAGAAGATTTCTGCGACATATTCGACGGATTCAGTATTGGCTCCAACGACCTCACCCAGCTCATTCTTGGGGTGGACAGAGACAGCTCAATTTTAACGCCTATCTTTGACGAAAGAAATAAGGCAGTGAAAAGGATGATTGCGCAGGTCATTGAGGTGTGTCGGATCAGGGGAGTCAAAATTGGAATCTGCGGGCAGGCTCCGAGCGATTATCCCGAATTCGCGGAGTTTCTTGTGCGGCAGGGCATTGATAGTATTTCACTAAATCCGGATACGGTTCTTAGAACCACCCTCACCATCTTGGGCGCGGAAAAAGTCATGGCGCAGGGGCAAGCCCGTACTAGGACGATGCAAGTGTAAAATCACAGAGCCAAATTTGTACGGGCCTGCGAGAAGCACGTTGTCGGTCGAACGAAATGACTATCGGGGTGCACCTTAGCTGGTAGGCGGCCCTTGAATGGGCCGTCCTCTGAGACGCGTTCCGACTCTCTAGGATCAACCCTGATCTCAGAGATGGGCAAAATGATTCCTAAAACTTTCTGATGCGTCGTTTCCGTAGCGAAAGATGCTATGAAACTCAACTCTTTGACCGACCTCTTTATTGCTGAACTCCACGATCTTTTAAGTGCCGAGCGCCAACTCGTCCAAATTTTACCAAAAGTGATAAGATCCATATCCCACAGTGAGTTGCGGGAGGCTCTGGAATCGCATCTTAAGGAAACCAATGTCCACGAACAGCGGCTCCTGGAGTGTTTTCAAAAACTGGGCATCCCCTCCGCTCCGGGACGCAGCCACGGGATGATCGGCTTAATTTCCGCTTGGATGGAAGTCCAAGAGGCGCCCGCTCACCCCGATGTGCGCGATGCTGCGACCATAGCGGCCGTCCAGCACATGGAGCATTACGAGATTGCGGGCTATGGTTGCGCCCACGCGTACGCCGAGGCCTTGGATCATCATGACGTAGCTACCCTGCTCAGGCTCACTCTTTTGGAAGAAGAAGAGTGTGACCGGCACCTGACTCACTTGGCAGAAACACTGGTCAACGCAGACGCAGAACTACACGCGAGATAGTATGCGCGCCTTGGTATGAAACGCAAATCTCCATCAGAAGGCGCTCGATACGCCACTTGGTGGGGATTCGCGAAACGGTGCGTGCGCGCCTCCGTACGGTGTTGGCTTCCTTGGGCTTGGTAGGGCTCCAGAAGTTCAACAAATTTGGGCTTTACCCTCTGGGTCTAATCCGCATTTTCCGAGTTGATCGGTGAACGCCCTTCCGCCCGATCTGCCACTCATCAGGATAGCTTCCCATTTGTCTCACACACTTGAAATTCCGTTTGTAGTTCAGGCGCCATTCTATTCGTTGGATGGTGAATCCAATCTTGAAGCTTTGAGGCAAGGTAACCGCAAGCTGGGCTTACCAATTCGTCGCCGTTTTTATTGAGGATTCCGCGCACCCACCTACGCGTTGCCCGTTCTTTTTTGCTCCTTCAAATAAGAGGGCGCGTATCTTGTCACCGGTCTGCAGCGTGATCGCTTAGTAAAGTGACCTAAGGAACCCATGTAATTTTAACGCCTTCATTAACGACATAATCCGCGCCGCAGCAAACAAATCTCCCACAAGACCCAGGCGTCTTGCATGAGTTGAGCTGCGGAAGGAGGTGCGAATGCTCAACCGTTGATGCGTCCTATTTCGATTAGGGGGAAAGAACTTCTGTGGGCTCGCTAATGATATAGAGTCCAACGCGTAGTGTGCTGATTCGCTGCTAATAGAGGGGCCTTGTTTATGGCGCCGCTTATCGTTTTTAATCAACGGGTTCAGCAAAATAGCAGAAAAAGGAGGCAGTTATGGATGGGGATATGGACTGGTTGATTGTGCCTTTAGCTTTAATTTACGCCGTAGTATTTTGGGTAGTCTCTTTGCGGATTCCTTCGGTGCCAATGGCACTAATTCTTGGCTTAGCACCATTTCAAAACGATATTTCGGGGTTTGGCGGCCTCCACTTTTCTATTTCAGAGGTCCACTTATTTTTATCGGCGCCTCTACTGTGCACTCGAGTAGGCAGGCTTCGCTGGGGTTGGATGGGCGGGACTTTGGCCTCCGGCCTCGCCATCACGATTCTTCTGACTGTGCCAAACTGGCGGGACACCTCCACTTTATCTCTAGTTCAGATGGGACTTTACTGGATCGGCGCAGTCTTTTTGTTCACCAACTTGCCACGCAGCAGTCAAGACTTCGCTTTGGCATGGAAAACTCTAATTGCGGTTGGTTGTGTGCTGGGAGTCATGGCCGTCGTGACAGGTTCCAGTTATTTTTTTGGGCTCAATAAGAACGGAATCGGGGCCTCGTTAGCATGCACACTCATAGTTGCTACCGAGTGCTGGATGTGCGCCAAGGAGTCGCAACGCTGGAAGTATGTCCTCGTTTTATTGCTGGTCTCGGCGGCTTTGGTCCTAGTGCTTTCCCGAGGCGCGTGGATCTCTGCTCTCGCGGGCTTGGGTTTTCTTCTGCTGTGGCGTTCTCAGCATCTGTTGCTTGCCAAGTTGGCTCTCGCTGCCGTTCCGGTTGTTGCCGCCGTGTGGATGGTGCTTCCAGCGGAGTCGCGGGATTACGCTTTGGCCATCGATGATTCCCGATACAACATCCATGCGAGGACGCTCAATGCGGATTTTGCTCGGGAGCAATGGTTAAGCAGTCCGTTCATAGGCGTAGGAGCCGGGCTTCGAAAAGAATACGACGCGACAAATATTCTCTGGCTCACGCTCGCGGAAACTGGCCCCCTCGGGTTGCTGACATTTTTGACGGTCAACGGAGCCCTTGTCGTAGGGGTGTGGCGCCGCAGGCCGCGAAGCCCCTCCTTTACGCCGGATTCTTCAGCGATCGCTTTGGCTGGGGCGCTGGTACTCGGGAAACTGGTGCACGGCTTGGTGGACCATTATTGGAGCCGAGGAGCCATCATGATCGCTTGGGCATCGGTTGGCATGGCACTTTCCGTGGAGGCTCGCACCCTTTTCCCTCGAGTACGGACCGGCGTTGGGCGCCATGAAAAAGACCAAAGCAACCCCAAAGGAGATTCTTCGCATCCAATTTTTTCTTAGTGGCCCCTGCGGCACCGAAGAGCGGTATCGTGACGGTTCACAGATCTTTGTTTGCCGGTGAGGCCTTCTTGGCAACTCGCGCAGCTTTCAGTTCGAGAAGTCTCTGAGACAACCCGGCAAGCTCGAGTAGATTTGCCTGCCTTGACCGCACTACTGGGCTACGGGGCCGTCGCGGCAGTGCCACTGGCGTCGACTTTCCAACCCCACTTTTCAATATAAGCGAGACCGGGAAGGAACTCGTCCTTTTGTTCGGTGAGCTTGCTTTGCAAAAGGCTTTCCATTTCGGCGAGCAGCTTGGTGTGCGAAGATTTAGCCACCAGATTATCCAACTGGAACGGGTCGGCTTGGTTGTCGTACAACAACCAAGGCCCACTTAAATCACGCGCATAGGAGTAGCGCGCTGTCCGGACTTCACGGTACTCGCGGCCCCCTTGCGCCTTGGTGTATTCTCCGAACGGAGTAATGCACCGAATCACTGCGGCGCCGCCCGATGGATCCACGCCCCCTCGCATACAATTGGTGAAGTCCAGTCCTTCCACACTCTTCGGCACGGGTCTGCCGCAAAGGCGCAAAAGCGTGGGCATCACATCCTCAGAGTTGATGGTCGCCGCTAAACGGCTTGGTTTCACGTCCAGTTTTTTTGGCACCCGGAACAACAACGGGACGCGTACGGACTCCTCCCACGGGCGTTGTTTCCGTATTTGCCCCTGAGAACGCAACATGTCCCCATGATCTGAGGTAAATACGATAATGGTATCCTCTGAAAGACCTGTATCCATTAATGTGCGAACGATATCCCCGACGCACTCGTCCAATGCGCTGCAGTGCGCGTAGTAATTTGCAAGCTCCGCGCGGGTACGGGGCGCAGCGTCGGATGGGACGTTGTCGCGTAACTGGATTTGGTCTGAGGAGTAGAGGTCCCGGAATTTTTGAGGGGCTGTTTCGTAGGGGTTGTGTGGAGGCCCCCAAGCCAGCCAAAGCAAGAAAGGCTTTTCGGAGAGTGAATGGTTTGCGATGTAGGTTTGGGCATCACGAGTTTGGGCGATCGCGTCGTAACCCTCCCACTTTAACTTCCCTTCCTTGCCGTCGTAATACGTCGAATTGTTGTAGTCGTGGGTGCACTCGCACACTTTCCAATAATCGAAACCTTGCCTGCGATTGGGGGGAATTGAGCTAAGGCGCCCATGGCCGTCTACGTGCCATTTACCGATGCAACCGGTGTCGTATCCGGCTGCCTTGAGTTCTTTGGCGAGTGTTACCGCTCCCGTGTTCAAGGGGACATCGTTGATGAAAACCCCGTGTGTCTGGGGGCGCTGACCGGTCAGAAGGGACGCGCGCGTAGGCGAGCACACTGGCATGCCGGAAACCGCCTGAGTGAAATTAACTGACTCCCTCTCCAGTTGGTCCAGATGAGGCGTTTTAACGTTGGGATCACCGGCGAAACCAAAAGCCTGAGCCCTCCATTGATCGGCAAGGATAAAGATGACGTTGGGCGGTTTCGGGGCTGCATTCGCTGTGGGATTGGCAGCGAACCCAATCAAGAGCAGTAAGCACGAAAGAATCCGGGGGAGCGTCATGGGTGGGGCAAGGTTTGGGCGTGCATTGATTTACTCACAGGCGATGAACATTGCGATGCAAACTTGCAGAGTCGCACAAGCCAGATGAGATCGCTTCAAAACGCCTCCGTTGTCATTAGATTAATGAAACTACGCCTTGTTCTAGAAAGTAGCGTTAAAACAGTTAAGGTTGAAGGATGATTCGTCCCCTCTTTGCTCTTTCCTGCGCCATGTTTGCCGCCACTGCGTTTGCACAAAACGCACAACTTGTTTACTTTGGAACCTACACCAATCCCGAATCAGGGAGCGAAGGCGTGTACATTTCACATTTTAACGCCGTGACCGGAGACCTCTCCTCTCCAGTAATTGCCGCAAAAACGAAGAGCCCGAGCTTTTTGGCGCTGCATCCTTCCGGGACGTTTCTTTATACCGTCGGTGAAGCGCCAGCTGAAGGGAGTCCAAAATCAGTGATTGGGGCATATCAAATTGTGCGGCCGAGCGGGGCGTTGGAACCGCTTAATAGCGTCAACGCCGGTGGGGCTGGGCCCTGCCATATCAGTTTGGAAAAAGACGGGGCTATGGCCATGACCGCGCAATACTCCGCCGGAACTGTGACGTCGTATCCTGTGAGTAAGGACGGCAGATTGGGAGGGGCGGTGAGCAACATCCAGCACAAGGGTAACGGCCCCATTAAAGCGCGGCAAGAAACCCCACATGCCCACAGCATCAAGCCTTCGCCGGACAATCGCTTCGCGCTCGCCTGCGACTTGGGTGCCGACAAAGTGTTTGTTTACAAAATGGACCCCGCCGCTGGTACCCTCACCCCACATGGGGAAGCTTGTCTTCCTGGCGGTTCAGGGCCTCGGCACATCGCATTCCACCCAAACGGTCTTTTTGTTTTTGTGAATAACGAAATCTCGATGACGGCGAGTACTTTCGCTTGGGATGCTGATAAGGGGACGCTCAAGCTTCTGGATATTGTTTCGACCCTTCCTGAGGGGGATCGCGCACTTGAGGGGCTTAGTACAGCGGAAACTGTGGTGCACCCCAACGGTCGCTTTGTTTACGTGTCCAACCGAACCCATGACACGATTGCCGTCTTTGGATGTGACGCCCATACGGGGAAGCTCACTTTGATCGAAAACGTACCCGCCGAGGGAAAAATTCCTCGTAATTTCAGCCTCGATCTTACGGGCAAATGGATGGTTGTGGCCCATCAAAAAACGAATTCTGCCGCAGTTTTCAGCGTGAATCCGGAGACCGGCCAGCTTCGCTTCACGGGCAAAAAGGTGAGTTTGGGAGCGCCTGTGTGCGTGCGCTTTGCTGCGGAATAAGTTGGGCGGGCGGCAGTTCCAGTCCACCGCTTTCCAACCAGTGTCGCCGCTCGAAATTTACAAGGATCCAGCGCATCCTACACTCGTGCGCTTCCAACTTCCCCAAGTGTTCCAACTCGACCAATCGGGCGTCTAAACGCTCAAAGTCTTGTTGAAACGAAGCGCCTACGACATGAAGAAAGTCGGAAGCAATCAGGCCCCGCAATTTCAAAAACAAGGCCTACAAAATGATGGAGAGTGGATTCATTAAAAAATCAAATGAGAAAAAGGGGCGTTGGGAATCAAACCCAAACGCCCCTCTCGATTTCAGTGTTTAATCGGCGCTTTAACAGGCTTTTTCGCCTGTTTCTTCGGTCCGAATCCGTATGGCTTCGTGCACGTTAGTAACGAACACTTTGCCGTCTCCAATCTTGCCGGTTTTGGCACCTTTCACGATGGCCGCCACAGCGGAGTCGAGGAGGGCGTCTGCCAGGACGATTTCGAGTTTGATCTTGGGAAGGAAATCCACCGTATACTCACTGCCACGGTAGATTTCGGTATGGCCCTTTTGGCGGCCGAACCCCTTAACCTCTGTCACTGTCATACCTTCGACGCCGATTTCTGCTAAGGCGTCTTTGACCTCCTCCAACTTGAAGGGCTTGATGATTGCTTCGATTTTTTTCATAGATCTCTAATCTTTCGGGGTTTAGCGATAGCGAGAAGAAGCAACCTGCTCCGGATACGCTTCGCCGCCGTGCTCATGGATATCGAGACCTTCTTCTTCGCCTTCTTTCGAGACACGGAGCGTACCCGTAGCCTTCACTGCATACATCAGAATCATTGCAGCGATGAAGACCGTAACGGTGATCGCAGCGCTACCGATTAACTGAGCAATTAACTGGTCGGTGCCGCCTCCGTAAAAGAGGCCGCTCACGACAGCTTCCTTGGAGTTATCAGCGCCCGTTGTGGTTGCTGCACCGTACTCACCAGTGGCGAAGAGTCCGACTGCAAGCGTTCCCCAGATCCCGCAAACACCATGGACAGGCCAGGCACCGCAAGGATCATCAATGCGCATGTGTTCAAGCAAGTCTGTGCCCCAGACTACGAGCACACCTGCGACAGCGCCGATAATGAGCGCACCTAGCGGTGAGACCCAGTAACATGGAGCCGTAATGCCGACCAGACCGGCGAGCAAGCCGTTGAGGGTCATCCCCAAATCCCACTTTTTGGAACGAGGATAGACGTAAAACAGCGCAACGAGACCACCCGAACAGGCAGCAAAAGTCGTGTTCAAAGCGACACGACCTATCCCGATATAATCCATCGCCGAGAGTGTGCTTCCAGGGTTGAAGCCGTACCATCCGAACCAAAGAATCACTGCGCCGACAGCAGCAATGGTCATGTTGTGACCTGGCATAGGCCCGCCTCCATCACGCTTGAACCTGCGTCCAAGCCTCGGTCCAAGGGCAATGGCACCCGCCAGAGCGATAAATCCACCCACGGTGTGAACCACCGTCGAACCAGCGAAATCATGGAAAACCGCCTCACCAGTCTTAAAGCCCGTCAACCAGCCGTCTGGTCCCCAGACCCAGTGGCCCAAAATTGGGTACAGAAAACCGCTTACACCGAAACTGTAAAACAAATCGCCCCAAAAACCGGTACGTCCGAGCATCGCACCAGACGTGATCGTCGAGCAGGTGTCGGCGAAAGCGAACTGAAACAGGAAGAACGCCATGGTGGCAATCCCCGTAGCACCAAAGGTTTCTGGAATGCCTTGGAGAAAGTAGTACTGATTGCCTATGAACCCATTACCAGCACCAAACATCCAGGCAAATCCCCAAGCATAGAACAGGATGCCGCATAACATCGTGTCCACGAGCCCTTCAAGGAGGACGTTTATCGTCTCCCGAGTTCTCGCAAAACCAGCCTCGAGCAGCATGAAGCCCGCCTGCATGAAGAACACCAGAAACGCCGTCACCAGAACCCAGAGCGTATTGATCGGGTTCACGTAGGGCGGATCCGGTTCCTTGGGAGCCGCAGGGGCGTCGGCCGCAGCGGGAGCTTCCACAGCAGTGCTAGCGGGAGCGGCTTCCGTCTTTTCAGTCTTAGCGGGAGCCTCGGCAGCGGCTGGGGCCTGAGCCTGAACTTTCGCGGGCGTGCCGAGATACGAGGACGCAAGAAACATGACCAGCAAGCAAAGCGCAACTCCGAGCATCTTCCCACCGAGGATCGCTGCGAATAGCTTCCTCTGCTGGGGATCCTTTAATTTTTCAATAAAGCGGTTCATGGTGTTTTGGTATGTTTTGTATTTCGGTTTTAGTTGGTTTGTTGTGGATCCCAAAAAGACGCACCAGTCCGTCCCCTGCCCTTGCCTAGAACACTGTCTGAGAGCTGCTGAGTCCTCACTGCCATCCGTTTTTCTGAGCAACCCTTTAGTTAGCAATCGGGATGCCATATCACTTAAGTGCAACTAAACTAAATTTTTACAAAAATCTAAAAAGCGCGATCACCTCTTTTTTCAAGACACATTTACGCAACTGTTTAATTCTTATCACCGCGATTTTTCATTGCCGCCCCCGCCTGACGGCTCCCCCGGCAATGAGCAAAATACCCCTCCCCAAAATTTGGTGTAGACCCTGTAGACCCCGAGGAATCTAAACCCCGTTTGAAGCGCGCCCGACTGGATTCGAACCAGTGACCGACGGATTAGAAATCCGTTGCTCTATCCAGCTGAGCTACGGGCGCCTACGGAAATGAGGGCGCTGGAACAGGCCCCCGCGAGTGTTGTAAACACTCTCACTTCTCGAGAAGTGACCTTACCATAGCCGTTCCCCAGCTATAAAGACCCAATGTTGATTCGTGTGGCGGTCAAAGCTCTTATTTCGGAGGGTTCGCCTCCGGGGACTTCGGTATGAGGTTAGATCCGGGTTGTCCTGAGGGAGGGTTTTCTGGAGGAGGCGACGGCCGTTGGAGCCAGGCAATGGCTTTTTCCAACGTGGCTTCATTCGCTTCGTTGAGCAGAAATACGCCTTCTTTTCCGGTGACGGTGGCTGGAAAGGAACCGTCCTTGATGGGGTGACCTAGTAAGAGGCTGACTTTTTGCGCAGGTGCAGCCTTCGGGAGCGTCACCGTGATCGAAAGTAAGGGAGTTTCAAGCGCCTTGACGAGAGACTCATGCGTGCCGGTACGTCTTCCAGCTTGGAGTTCTATCAAGCGATCTAGGAAGCCTTCGATAGCGGTTGGATCCGGTTTTGGCGCGGTTGCTGGAACCTCTACAATCGCCTGGGTTCCGCTGGAAACAGTCCACCCGTCCGCGCCTTTCTCTAATCGCGTGGATTTGCCCGCAAAGACAGTTTCGATGCCTTCGACGGCCTCTTTTTTAAATTCGACCACGGCCTCCACAGGGGTGGCCGGCAATACGTCCAAGAGTTCGGTTGGGAATGAGCCAAGCAGTGCCTTCGATGTGGCTACGATGAAGGGTTCGTCGTCCAATTTAGCGTATCCGTAGTCTCCCTCTACGGAGCCGAAAAGTAGGGTGACGATGGGTTTTTCTCCAGCTTGTGTCTCGGCGGTGTTGCCGCTTGCGAATGAGGAAAGCCGGACGCTGAGTTGCGGTTGCGCCAAGCCGTAGGGGGTGAGGTCTGGGGCCAGATCCGCAACAAAGTTGACGGTTTCCGCTGCTTGGAGGTCCGCTATGAGTTTAGCAGCGAGACCTTCACGAAGCGGGCCTTCGGCGTCACCCATTTTGTAAACCCAAGTCTCTGCCTTGCGCGCTAGTACGATGGGTGGTTTGCCTGCGGGTTCAATGGTGATGCGGTCCACGATGTCGGACTCCACCCGTAAAAGTTTGCGCTCGCGCAGGTCGTTAGGGCGGGTTTTGAGTAAAGGTTCAAATGCGTTATTTGGGAGGATAGTGACGGCATCTCGCGTCGAGATTTTGGCAAAGGATTTGTCCTTATTTTCATCTCCCGCAGGGGTGGCTCCGATTTGAAGTATGACGGGATTGCTTTGGCCTTCGACCTGAAATGTGAATGTGGCGCGGGGTTCAGAAAGGCCCTGTTCAGGAGAGGGTGCCGCTGGAAAAAATTGGGTTAAATTGGCATTAAGAACTGCGGCGAGAAGGTCATTTACTTTAGAATCTGCCCCTCTGGCGCGCATGGGTTTAATGAGGTCCCAGTGGCTGTTCTTGCGTTCCAATTCCAACTCCCCTTCGTTGGTTTTTACGGTCAATTTTTGAACTGATTGAGTCGGGATGGACGCGAGTTTGTGATCACGAAAATCATCTGGCTTGCGAGTGACTTGGTTGCGCAGGGCGTTGCGGATGACGTACACAGCGGGCTGGCCCTGAAGCCGAACATAAAATTTGCCCTCAATGGCACTGTCTTTTCCGAGGAGTAATTCTGTATCTTTTGCGCCCTCGAAGCTCAGTTTAATGGAGAGTTCTGACTCATCGAGACCGAACTCTTTAAGTTGATCTGCTTCCTTACTTGCCGTGGAAGGCGTGATTTTGGAGTCGTGACGCAGGTTTTCCAAAAGGGAGAGTAGTTGATCCACCACGGCGGCGTCTGCTGGGTCCGAGACGGGCTGTGTGAGGGACCAGAGGCCGTTTTGCTTAGCGAGTTGGATTTGTGTTCCCGAGTTTTTAATAGTGATCTGAGAGATTTTAGACCGGTCTAGTTGCAGTACCTTGGCCGAGGACTCCGCGTCTTCTCTTGTTGTGTTTTGATTCCGGTCGATGAACCAGATGTACGCGAAAAGGGTGCCGGCAATGACGGCGAGCGTGAGAGTGATACGCGGTTTCATGGGGCAAAAAGGAGAGATTGAAAGGGGGAGGGGATACGGGGGCGTCTATTATTAAAGCGTTCAGATTCGCTACGGGTTTGGCGCCTAAATAGTTTTAAGGATGTTCAAAAAGATGCCAATAGAATGGCAGAGGTACGCTGTGGGGGGCTGTCAGCGCAATTCATTGACCGCTTTGCAATTTAACTTCGGCGGCGCGCCCATACGGCCACGCCAATAAAAGCGAAAATGCACGGAATGACCCCTACGACTGCCAGTGCCAGATCGCCCATTTGCTTTTCGTTCAGACTCAGACTGACCGCCTGCTTGGGTTTTGGGGGGATGCCAGCCAATTGTTCACGGTTGATGAGCCAGTTGAGGGAGTTGACTGCGAAATCTAAACCACCCTCGGAGGCTCGGAGGCCTTCATTGGAAAGAAAACTGAAATTGCCAACGAGCACCATCCTGCCGGTTTCCACTTTGACGCGAGGATCGGGAATGCCGCCGTGCTCCAAGGCAAGGGCGAGCGAAAGTGGCCCTGAGTGATCTTTTTCTGGATCCTTGGTGGCTGGCGCTGGGGAGCCCAGAGAGTACTCGGTTTCGCCCCAGTAGTCGGCGGTGGTTGTGATGAGTATTGTGGAGCGAATTTTTTCCGTATTGGCCTTTTGGGGGTTGATGGCGAGGGATTGGGTGAGGCCTGCGAGTTGGAGGTCAAAGCCAGCTGCGTCCTTGAGTACGGTTTTGGCATTGGGCGGAGTGAATCCCACGGCGTTGGTGACGATGCCCGTGCGCAGGGTGGGTTGTCCTCCCTGAAGTACGAGCATTGTGCCATTTTTGACGACGACATCCTGCTGGAGTGCGACGCCTGAAGTGGCAAGCCAGTCGGCTAGGCGCGGTACTTTCAGGTTGCCGCCGACAGCGATAAAGAGGCGTCCGTTTCGGTCATTCCAATAATCAGAGAGGAGTTTGAGCTCGCGTTCTGAGAGGTCGGCTTTCGGCCCAAGAAGGGCGACGGCAGATGCATCTGCTGGAACGGCGTCGACGTTGTTAAGGTTTAGAAGATCAGATTTGATGTTCTGACGGTCGATGAAGGTCTTGAGCGCAGAGAGGTCCTCACCCATGGGAGAGGGCTCTCCGTGGCCGGTGAGGAAGTAGACTTTGCTTTGTTTTTCTTCGGTAATTTCCAGCAGGGCGGAGGTAAGGGCTTCCTCGCCTTTAAAGGCTCGGACGGTTGGGGGTTGCCCCATCATGGCGCCGGAATTATCCATCTCAGCCATGTCCGCGGCATTGACGAATTTAGATTTACCCTCGACATCCAAGATTACGATGTTGTCGCTGGAACCGAATTTGTATTTTTCGGAAAGCTCTTTTGCTCTGAGCAAGTTGCGGTAGGGATCGACGACCTCGACGGTCAGTTTTTTGTCAGAGGCGTACTCGTATTCCCGCAGCAGGGAGGTGACGTCTTGAGCGATGACTTGGAAGTTGGGAAAAAAGACGACGGCTTTGACTGGCTTTTTGAGGTTAGCGAGTAAGTTTTTGGTGAGGGGTGCCAGGGCGTATTTTTGGCTACGAGAAAAGTCCCAGCGTTTGAAGTGCCGAAAGTTGACATAGTTGACCATGGCAACAATGACGGTAAAAATGGCGACTTGGGAGAGGACATTGGCGCCGATGACAAGGCGGCGGATGGCGCTCGAAGTGGACTTGTGAGTATCTGCCTGAGAGGCATTTACTTTAGAATCGGGCGGGGTGGGAAAAGAGGGAGTTTGGTCCATAGAAGGTCTTGGAGGATCCGTAAAGTTTTAAGGAAAGCGGGGAGTGCAGACTTTGGATTAGGCTTTCCACTTGCGGTACTGGAAGACTTGGAGGTTTAGGAACAAGATGAAGGAAGTCATGGATATATACCAAACAAGAGGGCGGCTATCGATGAGCCCCCGTGAGAAGTCCGCCATGTGTTCTACGGCTGAGAAGTAGGAAATGAGGTCGCGAACCGCCTGGCTTGGGGAGTTGAGGATGAAGCCAAGTAAGCCGGTGACGAAGAAGCCAAAGATGGCGACGAAAGTCATAACGGCGGCATTAATTTGCTCATTAGTGAGGGCTGAAGCGAGACAACCGAGGGCTACGTAAAAAGCGCCCAAGAGGAGCAGCAGGAGGTAGCTTCCCCCGTAAGCGCCTGCGGCGACGGCGGCGGCCTTGCCTGTGATTTGTTCAAATGCGGTGAAGTAGAGAAAGCTGGGGGCCCAGAGCAGGATGTAAAAAATGAAGGCTCCGAGGAATTTGGAGAGGACAATCTGCGAGTCGCTGATGGGGGCGGTGGCAAGTGTTTCAATGGTTCCCATGCGGAATTCATCTGCGTAGGTCCGCATGGTGATGAGGGGGAAGATCAATACGAAGGGAAACCAGAAGAGGACGGTGTTGAAAGCGGCCTCCACGACTGTGACTTCGGAGGGGCCCTGATTGAGGAAGGAAACTCCGGAGTAGAAGTTGAAACCGGTGGCGATGAGGAAGAAAAAGAGAACCACGTAGGCGATGGGCGAGTAGAGGAAGCTTTTCACTTCTCGGCCTAGCAAGGTGATGAATGTGCGCATAAAAAATTCAAGGGTGGGGATTTGTAAATCCTAGGAAGGTCTCGTGTGGAATTTGGGGAGTTTTAGTCGCCTTGGGTGAGGTCGACGAAGACGTCTTCCAAAGTGGGTTTGCGGCGAAGAAGGCTGCGCAGGCTCCAGTTACCGGTTTGTGCGAGTTGCAAGACGGCTTCCGTGAGATCCGTTTCGGCGTCTGTGCGTAAAAGAAAGGAGCATTCCTCGCCGAGCATTTTCTCTGAGACTTCTTTTACACCCTGCAGGGCGGCTAACTGGGCGTAAGTATTTTGTGGGGGTTGGTGGACTTCGAGCCGTATTTCTCCTGCGGCCCGGTGCTTTAGCAAAAGATTTTCTGCGGTGTCCGAGGCGCGAATGCGGCCCTTATGGATGACCACCACTCTGGAACACATCATTTCAACCTCTGGAAGGATGTGGGTAGAAATCAGGACAGTCCGGCGATTTGCGAGATTTTTAATGAGTTCGCGGACTTGTCGGATTTGGTTGGGGTCGAGCCCGATGGTGGGTTCATCAAGAATGAGGAGTTCGGGGTCGTGAACTAGGGCATCGGCAAGGCCCACACGCTGTCTTTGGCCTTTGGAGAGGGTGCCAATGAGGGCACGTTCCTTCTCGCGCAGGTCGCACATTTCCAGAACGTCGCCGACGCGTTCCTTAACTTTGGAGGCTTCGACACCTTTGAGGCTGGCTCTGTAGCGCAGGTATTCGTGAACCCTCATGTCGTGGTAGAGGGGGGTACTTTCAGGGAGGTAGCCGATGTGGCGCCGGGCCTCAATGGATTGGTCAAAAATATCAAAACCCGCGATGGATGCTCTTCCGGAAGAGGGGGGAAGGTATCCCGTGAGCATGCGCATGGTGGTGCTTTTCCCAGCGCCGTTTGGGCCCAGAAAACCGACGACCTCGCCACGTTGAACTTGGAAGGAAATTTCGCGCACGGCTGTGAATCCTGCGTAGCGTTTGGTGAGGTTTACGACGTCAATCATGGGAAGGAGGAGGCGTTTGCGCAAAAGTGAACAGGCGTGCTACCAGAAACCCGTGCAGCCTTGCAAAGGGCTTGAAGGGCGGTTGGGGAAAGTTCGGGGAGAGGAGAACGGCTAAAGTTGAGATGGCGACTGGGTGATGCGGCTGGGTAATGCGGCTGGGTAATGCGGAGTTGGGAGTAGGGGGCAGGCTAGTAACTACTTGTGACTCATAATCTATAAGTTTAGACAAGAAGATGACTGGGCTGTTCAAAGATTTTGGGCTGTAACGGGGCGGGGTAATGCGGCGTCAAGAATCCGGAGAAAATCCTCGGGTTCGTAGGGTTTTATGAGAAACTTCGCTTGGGAAAGTTCGGCAAGTTGCTCGAGATCCGGAGCGGGGGTATCCGTGCACATAAAAACAACGGGGGTATTTTTTAGAAAGGGAAGGGCGCGCAATTGGTTGAGGAATTCACGAGGAGGGAGATCCGGCAATTCGGCATCTATCAAGATGAGTGCGGGGCGATGTTCCTGAGCGAGTGCAAGGGCGAGGTCAGCGCGCATGGAGCTGAGCATTTCGAAACGGGCATTTTTTTGGACGAGTCGCTCAACCAGTTGCAGGTCGAACTCGTGAGACTCAATGGCAAGCACCTTAGCACGGGGGGCGGGGGCAAGATTCGGGTCGGAGTCAAGGGGCTGGAGACGTTCAATGCGCAGTTGCGGGGTTTCGGAGGGGTCAGCTAGGGGGAGTTGCGCCCAGAATACGCAACCGCCGAGATCGGGGCTTTCCATGCCGATTGAGCCACCCATGGCTTCGATGAAACCTTTGCAAAGAGACAGACCGATGCCGGTGCCCTCGACTTCGCTTTCTTCCGCGCCGAGTCGTTCAAAGGGTTTGAATAGAAAGTCGCGTTTTTCAGGAGGGATTCCTGGGCCGGTATCGCGTACTTCGAAGCCGGCCGCTCCAGAGGCGAGCCTGAGGCTAATTTGGACTGCGCCTCCTTGGTTGTTGTATTTGATGGCGTTAGAAAGAAAATTGAGGGCAACTTGTTTGAGGCGTTGACGGTCGGCCCTGACATGGAAGAGACCTTCGCAGCCGAGGAGTTGAATCTCGACCTGTGAACCGGCCGCGAGGGGTTGCATCAATTGCACTACATTGTGAAGGAAGCCGTTCAGTTCAATCGGTTCTATGGTCATGGCAAGGCGACCTGCCTCGATGTGCGCGATGTCCAGCACCTCGTTAATGAGGGAAAGCAGGTGACGCCCAGCCCGGGTGATGTGCCCGATGCTTTCGAGTTGAGAGGTGCTGGGTTCCTCGAGTTTAAGGAGTTGCGCAAACCCCAATATCGCGTTTAGGGGCGTGCGCAACTCATGACTCATGCGAGAGAGAAAGGCGCTCTTAGCTTGGTTTGCGGACTCTGCTTGTTGCATCGCCAAGCGGATTTCGGATTCCGCTTTCTGACGTTGAACAGTGGCCGCAATGACGTTGGCGACGGATTGGAGGAAGTGGGCGTCGTTTTTGGTAAACTGCAATTTCTCTTTGCTGAAGACGCCCAGTGCACCGAAAGGTTCCTCACCAAAAACAATAGAAACAGCCATGCCGCTGACACATCCTGCGTCGCGGAGACCGTCGGATGTTTCGAAGGAAGTCTCTTTTTCGAGATTTTCAAAAACAACTGGGTCTCCCGAGAGAATAGCGAGGCCGTAAGGGGAATTTTCCCCGGCAGGAATACTGGAGGGGTTGAGGTTTTCGGGCCAACCTCTCGCGGCACGCAGGATAAGCGTCTGGCGGTCCTCGGAGAGTTCCCGCAAAGCACAAAAATCCACGCGCAGGATTTCAAGGATTAGGTGGTTGCTCTCTTCTATGATTTCGGTGAGGGAGCTGCCCGCTAGGGCGGATTCTCCAAGGGCCGCGACGGCTGCTTGTTGGCGTACGCGATCGCCGATGAGCGCTGTGGCGTCGGCAAGTTCAGCGGTGCGTTCGATGACGCGGTGTTCGAGGTTTTCTTGGGCGCGCGCGAGCTGCTCTCGGAATTCGAGGGATTCGGTGATGTCGCGCAGGATGGAGGAGAGAAACTCCACTTGGCCGGAGTTGTTTTTGTGCGCGTAAAGAATTTGGGAAACTGGGACGGGATCGCCCGAGCCGTTTTTAAAGCCGGTTTCCCCTTCCCATCTCCCGGATTGGAGAGCGGTTGGAAAGCCCTCTTCACGCAGAAGCTTTGCTGCCCAAGGGGGTTGCAAATTGGTGTAGTGGAGATGGTGGATGGGGGTGTCCTTGTCCAAGCCGGCGGTTTCACGGGCGGAACGATTTAAATAAAGAACGCCGCCTTCAGGGGAGAATACGGCGACGAAATCTGGGGTGGTTTCCAGCACGCTGGCGAGAAGGCGGAGGCGCTCTTCAATGTATTTTTGGCGGGTGACATCAGAAACCGTGACTAAGAGGCCCACGGGAGAGTGCTCGGTGGTTTGAATCCGGCGAATTTCCCAATCAGTGACGTGTTGTGGCCCATTGGGCTCGGTCGAGTCTAAGGGCCAGCCGTGGAGGGCATGGGGGTCGCCCGTAAGGATAGTTTGGGAACAGATGCGTGCGATTTCCAGAGCAGAGGCTGGAGGGAGACGGTTTTCCAAGCAGAAATCCAGTGAGTGACCTTTGAGAGGACTCAGTTCAGAGGACAGAATCCGGTGCAGCGCGGGATTCGCCTGGATGAAGGAAAGCTCGAGATCGAGAAAGCCGATGCCGATGGGAGCATGTTCGAAGCAAAGTCGGAGTTGTTCGGAGCGAAGCTGGCGTCGGAGTATGTCGTTGATTTTTGGGGTGACGTCCCGCAGGAGAACCAGAACAAGGTCTCCTTGGGAATGAGTGTTGGGCAAGAGGCTAGCATCTGCGCGGAGGCGCTGCTTGCGCTGGCGAGAAGTGGTCCAGAAGCGGGCCTTGAAGCGGGAGCGCAGGGTGCTGCGTTTAAAAAGCCAACGGAGGGCGAGGGAGTGATCCGCTGGGGCGAGAACCTGAAGCCAGCCGCGTCCGAGAAGTTGATTTTCAGGAATATCTAGTAGTTTTCCAATCGCGCGGTTGGCGAAGATGCAATCGCCATTGGACGTTGCAACCCAAGCGGGGCACGGGAGCAGTCCGAGTAGCTCTGCCAGCGGAAGTGAGGGACTTTCGGCGCTCATAAGACGAAACTACGTGGTTGCTTGAAAGAGACGTGGTGATGGACGAAGCAGCAAAAAAGCGCCGCGTTGATAGCGGCGCTTTTTTGAAACATTTTGGTGCCCAACAAGTTCGGAAGGACTTGACCGAACAACCCCAACGCGAAAGACCGCGAACAATCAAGCTAACGGTTGGAACCCCGTTGGGGAACTAAAGGCGATTACGCCATCAGGAGCGCTTGGCGGGACCGCTTCACTTCACGGGTAATTTTCCGATGATAATGAGCGGGCATCCCGGTGAGGCGCCGCGGTAAAATTTTGCCATTCTCAGTGACAAACTTCTTCAGGAGATCAGGGTTTTTCCAGTCGATGGCATCCAAGGCGATGTCCACGCGACGGCGAGGCATGCTGCGGTTGGCCTTGCGGAAGGCGGTACGGCGGGCGGGAGTTTTAGGCTGCATAATTTTAAGTAATTCAGGTCTTAACTTTACTTGTGTTACTTGAACTTACTTGGTTTCCCGGTGCATAGTGCGCCGACGGAGAAACGGGTTGTACTTTACCTTCTCGAGACGAGTCGGAGTGTTAGGGCTTTTTTTGTTGCGGGTCGAAATATAGCGTGAAACGGGTTTCCCCTCTGCTTTTGCTTCGGTGCACTCAAGGATAATGAAGTCGCGTGCCATGGTTTAATCAGTAAATGGATTGTAGTTTAATGTAGAGGGTATTGGAAGTGCTAAAGATTAATCTTTAGCGTCGAGGGTTTGGTCTTCGTCTTCGCTTTCGGCGCCTTCTTCTTCGGTGAGACCAAAAAGTGAAGTCACAGGCATCCGCGCTTTGTGCAGCTTCTTTTGCCGCTCAACTTCCGCCTGACATTCCACTGTGTACCGAGCGAAAGGGAGAGCTTCGAGGCGTTCGCGTTTAATCACCTTGCCGCTCATCTCGCACACTCCGTAAGTTCCGAATTCGATCCGCTTGAGGGCTTCGTCGATCTCGTAGAGGGCGTCTTGCTCCTGGCTCAGTAGGGAAAGGGCGAAGTCGCGGTCGTAGGAATCACTACCGGCGTCCGCTTGGTGCATCCCAAAGGCGCTCGCCTCGCTGCCCTCAGCGCGGGAACGCAGCGTGTCTTTGGCCACTCCGTGCATGGATTCCACCAAGTTGTCGCGGAGTTCATAAATTCGTTCCCTCTGTTGGAGAACCCATTCGTCGGTAACCTTCTTTTTCTCCGGGGGGAGAATTTTCTTTTTGACCAACGCATCTGCGAGCAGTTTTTTTTCTTCTAAAGACGCTTTTTGAGCTCTCTCTGCGCTTTTAATTGCTGGTGACTTTGGGGCGGGCGTTGCTTTTTGGGAAGCAGGTGGGGGCGACTCAGTTTTAGGTGCTGGAACGGCTTTCGAGACAGACTTGCTCTTCGGTGTTGTGTCAGCCTTTTTTGAAGAGGCCATCGAGGCACCTTTCGTTGAAACGGGTTTCGTCGCCGCCTTAACAACCTTGACGGGCGTTGTTTTTGATCCTGAGGAGGATTGCTGTTTAGCCTTCGCGGGAGCTGATTTGGCTTTTACGAAGACCGCTTTCGCTTTGGCTGGGGCTGGCTTGGCCTTCGTGGAGGGGACTTTAGCCGGAGATGGTTTAGCCTTTGAGGGGGCTGGCTTAGACGCTTTAGCCTTAGCGGGAATCGCTTTAGCTGTAGCGAGAGCTGTTTTGGCTTTGACGGGAGCCGTTTTAGCCTTAACGCGGGCTGGTTTAGCCTTAGCGGGTGTCGCTTTGGCTACCGTTGAGGCCTGTTTTAGCGCAACTTTTTTGATGGGAGCTGGCTTGCCTTCAGATTTTGCTGGCTTGGACTTAGGCATAAAATTAGGTTCCAAAGTGTCGCGGTTGTGCTGGAGGAATTCGGGTGGCGGCAAAAAATGAGGTCGGGTATTTATCTTTCCTCTTTCCTTCGTGCAAGCGTAATCGTAGCGGCTTTAAAATTTCAGCGGAATATTATCTTGAGGCGGTGCGGGCACTTTCAAAAGCTGTTGGAGGACATTGCAAGAGGTTGGCATAAGTATTTCCCGATGGTAGACCAAGCGTATGTCAATTGCGACCAAGACGGGTGATAATGGGACTACGGGTCTGATGTTCGGCAGGCGCGTGTCCAAAACCCACCCACGGGTGGAGGCGTACGGAACCTTGGATGAATTAAATACGGCGCTGGGGATGGTTCGTGCCTTCTGTGAGGTGCCTGAAATTGAAACGCGGATTTTGCAGATTCAGAAGCAGCTCATCCCGATTATGGGTGAGCTCGCTGTGGCCTCTGGAGACAAGGTGCGTTACAGGGAGAAGGGCAGGGAGGTTATTGGGCCCGAATGGGTGGAGGAGTTGACTGCTCAAATAGTGGATTTGGAGAAAAACCACAAAATTACGTACTCTGGTTGGGCCACCCCGGGAGGCAGCAAGGGAAGTGCGTGCTTAGACGTCGCCCGAACAACCTGCCGCAGGGGGGAACGGGCGATTGTGTCGTTGATGGAAAGCGGCGCTTACGTGAACCCCAACATCTTGACGTACGTTAACCGCTTGTCGGATTTATGTTGGCTGTGGGCTCGATGGACGGAAACGCTCTTGGGGGCGGTAAAAGAAGAGGCGGTCGAGTTGGTGTGATCGGGGTGAAAGGGCAGCTTGCCAAGAAGCGATTCCCGACACAGGTTACACTGAATAGTATTCATCGGGGTAACTTGATTAAGTGTGCATTAATCTTATTGCGTTAAGCGTAAACTCGTTGGAAGGCTTCTCCTCTTTGGCATCAGGTAAAAAGATCCGAGGAAGTCTGTTTTTGGGCGGGGAAAAGTGAGTTTCGCTTTGGGAACTCGATGACAAATTTTCTACATAACTCTGGTTGACCAGCAATGAAGCGGTGGTAGGTTGCTCGCCTCCTGTTCACGCGGCTTCATCGCTCGGCTTCAACTTGGGTGCTGTGACGCGGGATAAAGCAGTTGCTGGTGTGCGCGCACTCAGGCGTGCCATGATCTTCCAAAGAGCTCTTTGGCAACTACTCTTGGGGCCGATTGTATGCGATTTTTTCTCTTTTTATTCTGTATTTTCGCCATGCTCGCGCCCTCCTCGGCCCGAGCAAGTTACTCGCTGTTTGCCTCTGAGCAGTCTGACAGTTTGCGGCCTGAATTGCGGAAGCTCTTTGGTCCTCAATCCGGCAGATTCCACTACGATAGGCGGATGCTGGAAGCAGCTGAAATTGCGGCTGCCCGCGCCGCTTCTTCCTCCACTTACAATTGTTGGCGTTACGTGAAGACTGCATTGCTGAACGCTCACGTGATTGACCGTTATCCAAAGACTCAATTTGCGAAAGAGGCCGCGGGAGAGTTGCAGTTTGATTTCGGTTTCCAAAAGCTCCCGATTTCCGATCCTTACAAGGCGCCTCAGGGGGCCGTGCTGGTGTACGGAGGCTCCGGTCCCGGGCATATAGAAATTCGTACTGCGCAGGGGTTTGTGAGCGACTTTATCTCCACAAAGCCTTCTCCGTTACCGCTCATTGGAATTTACGTCAAACCCCGCTCCTGAGGCGAAATTGGCCTTAACCCAAGGCTGGTTACCTGTTTTCAAGTGCGTTTTTCAGGTGCTGAGCCAACCGCGATGCATATGATCAAATCATCTACTCTCAATGTGAAAACATGCGCTGGGGGTGGCTGGCTTTTTTCGCAAAGCGGCAATTTCGCGAGTTTGTAGCGGGCCTCCAGAGCCGCCCACCGCTCTGCAAATGCGCACCCTCGGTGTTCGGCATCGCGAATTTCCTGCACCGCGTTATCTCCTAAGTAAAGCTCTGCGACAGCTTCCCAATCCGAGTTTTCCCCCACAAGCACCGCGTCCATGCCGACGCTGCCGTTGCTGCGAATCGCCGCCCAAGCGTCCCCCCCAGCATAGCTGAGCGACACCTCGATACTTTTCCCCCTGATGAACCCCTGCACAATCGGTCCTAGCGCTGATTCCTTCAACTCGACGGGTTGCCCTGCCCAGTTGAACAAAATTTCCCGCAAAACCTCCCTCCCTCGCAGCCTCCCGGTGGCGTTGCGCTCAGTCTGGGAGATTTGAACCAGTGCGACGTCCTCATTTGGGAACGGAACGTGGTCGGGCCAGCGATAGCGTTTCAGCACGTTTTAGCCTGATTAGAGAAATCCTGCGGCGAGGAGGGCCAAGATCGCTTGCGGAACCGAGCCGTCGACGGCGAAAACGCGACCTCCCTGATAAGTTTGGAGGTATTGTCCATCCCATTCAAACAAGGTGCGGCCCTGGTATTGCCGTATTTGTTTTCCCGAAAGCTCCAAAAGCCGAGGGCCCTGATATTTTGACAAGTACTGACCATCCCATTCGAAGCGTCGGCTTCCTTGATAGGTCGATAGGTAGTGTCCATCCCATTCGTAGAGCCGTTTTCCTTGATACTGAGACAAATACTTGCCGTCCCATGAGTAGAGGCGGGAGCCTTGATACTGAGTGATGTAGGAGTCGGAGGCGAGCAGTTGGGGAGACATTACCCCGTAGAACAGGATTAAGGTCGCGAAAAAAGCGGCTAGGGGACGCATTCGGGTGGGTTGCGGGGTGTTTGGAGACGAAAAGGCAAAATGTTTTGCCGTTGGTTGCGCGAGTGTTTACGTCTTGTAGATTGCTTCAATAAGTAAACTACAGAAAAGGTTTTGGGAGATAAATTACGTTTTTGGATTCTGAACCTTGGATTGATGCCGTTTGCGCCCCTTTCGTTTCGACGGTTATTCGAACGACTTTCAAGCGGGATGCGGCCTATCGAACGAAGGCGGGGCGGGGTAGGTTTCACCGAAGTCGCATACAAGCTATTGTGGTGTCTGTGGATCCTCTCCACTATAGCTTGGGCTTGCATCTAGCAGAAACATGGGCGAGATTGTCCCTGCCATGTACCTTCGTTCCCTCGAATTGTTCGGTTTTAAGAGTTTCGCCCCGAGAACAGTGATGGAGTTTCATCGCGGGGTGACCTGCGTGGTGGGACCGAACGGGTGTGGCAAATCCAACGTGCTCGACGCGATCCGTTGGGTATTAGGCGAGCAATCCGCGAAGGCCTTGCGTGGGGGCGAGATGGCGGACGTTATATTTTCAGGGACGGATTCACGAGCGGGACTCGGGATGGCCGAGGTCTCGATGACTTTCGCGGAGTGCGAAAAGGAACTGGGCGTGGATTGGAATGAGGTAACGATCACCCGACGGGTGTTTCGGGACGGTTCTTCGGAGTATTTGCTCAACAAGACGCCCTGCCGGTTGAAGGATATTCACGGGTTATTTATGGATACTGGGATTGGCCGTTCGGCTTATTCCATCATGGAGCAGGGCAAGATTGACCAGATTCTATCTTCTCGGCCTGAGGATCGGAGGGCGATTTTCGAGGAGGCGGCTGGGATTACGCGGTTTAAGAGCCAGCGCAAGGAGGCGTTGCGAAAGTTGGAGGCGACCGAGGCAAATTTGCTGCGTTTGGACGACATTATCAAGGAGGTGCGTCGTCAGATTGGGTCGATGCAACGGCAAGCGGCCAAGGCTCGGCGCTACCAGACTTTGCTTGCGGAACTCAAGACGTTTGAAACGCATGCGGCGCGCCAACAGTGGGAAAAAATTGAAGAGCATCGCGAGGCCGGCCAGAATGAATTAGCGGGCTTTCGGGCTCGGCAGTCAGAGTTGGAAAGCGACATTGAAGGCGGTGAATCGGAGTTGGCAGCTCGGCGGGCGGGGTTGGCTGCGATGGAGGAGCGCTTGGAAGAGTTTCGACGCAAAGTGACGGACCTGCGTTCGCGGATTTCAAATCACGAGAACCGCTTGGTTTTCAATCGCGAAAAAGGCTCTGAATACAGTGGGTTGGTGTCGCGATATCAGGCTGAAATGATTGCGGGCCGGGAGCGAATGACAGCGGCTGAGTCGGCGATACGGGAGGCGGATTTGGAATTGCAGGAGCTTGGAGCGCGTTTGGCGGCGGAATTGGGGGAATTAGAGGCTGCTCAATTGGTCGTACAGTCTGTGGCAGCGGAGCGCTCGGAGGCTGAGCGGGAACTCCAGGCGTCGGTGCAGGAAGTGCAACGTGGTGAACTTCGGGTGTCGGGATTGCGCGGCCAGTTAGCGAGCGTGAGCCAGCAGCGGGACGGGATGGAAGCGCGCTTGTCCGTCTTGGCCGGTGAGACGCAGCAGTGGAGCGCCGCCACGCAGGATTTCGAGCAGCAGTCTGAGAAAGGGAAGTCTGATTTGGAGGCGGCTCAAACGGATCTGGAGCGGACTCAGTCCGAGTTGAATGAACTGGAGGGGCAGAGTCGCATGGGGCAAATGGCCCTGGCCACCGCAGAGGGGGAATTGCGCCAAGTGCAGCGAGTTTGTGCTGAAAAGGAGAGTCGCTTGGACGTGCTCAAGGGAATGCTGGACAGTGGCGAGGGCTTTTCCGCCGGCACGCAATCCGTATTGAAGGGATTGGATAATCCTGATTTTTTCCTACCGGTCATTCAGGGGGCGCTGGCGGAGTTCATCGAGGTCGAGCCCGAATATGTGGCGGCGGTGGAAGCGGTTTTGGGCGCCAATTTACAGGCCGTAGTGATGGCGGACGCAGCTGTAGCTGGGCATGTTGTAAAAACATTGCGTGCCAGCAAGAGCGGGCGGGCCGTGCTCGCGCTTGGAGAATTGGACTGTGCTTTCGAGCACGTTCAGAACGACGAACTACGACTTCCGGACGGCGCTTTGGGTTGGTTAATCCACAAGATCAAGGCCCAACCGGAAGCGGAACGGCTCATTGAGCGCTTGGTGAACTTTGCTGTCGTGGTGCCTGACGTGGAAGCTGCTCTGCGTATGTTCCCTATGAAGGGCTGGACGATCGTCACATTGCAGGGCGAGTTGCTGACTGGTGATGGGATGTTGCACGGCGGGATGGAGTCGGGCGCAAATGCGGAGGCCTCTGTATTGGAGCGGAAGAATCAGGTGCAAGCGTTGGGGAAGGAATTGGAGGAGTTGCACGGGCAATTGGAGCAAAGGCAACAGCGTCGGGAGGCGTTGGCGGGAGAATTGGAGGCGCTCGCGGGGCGGATTAGTCAGGCGCACGAGGCTCGGCAAACCGCGGCGCTGCAGCTCTCCGGTCTCAAGGCGCATCTGGGTCAGTTGGAGCGGCAACTGACGGAAGCTCGGCGCAGGCATCAGTCTCTGGAAGGCGAGCAATCGGCGGCGGGGGCTCGTTTTGCAGAAGCGGCGGAGCGATTAGAGGCGTTGGAAGCGGAGGTGGCCGAGGCGCTGGGGCACATCGAAACGCAGCAAAATTTGCGGCAGGAATTGCAAGGTGGGATGGAAACCTTGCGGGCGCAGGAGGCTCAAGCGCAGACGGAATTAAACGAGTTGAAGGTGCACGTGGCGACGGAACGGCAGCGTCAGTCTTCGCTCCAGCAGCAGCGCCAGCCCATGGAGCAGCGCTTGGCTGAGTTGCAAGGGGTGATTGATGATCGCTCGAGAGACGTCGAGACTTACGAGGGACGCATCAGTATTTTGCACGGGGAAAGTGAGGAAATCGAAGCGAATCTGGGCGGGCTCCAGACGCAGGCTGGGGAGGCGGAGGCCGTGCTGAACGAACTACTGACGCAACGGGCTGCTGTCGCTGCGGAGGTCGAGGAGGAGACCGCACAGGTGCGGGCGCGCAGGTCGCAGTTGTCGGGTTTGGTGGAGAAGCGTTCGCGCTTAGAAGTTCATTTGAGCCAGTGGGAAATGAAGGCCGGCCTGATTGAAGAACACGTGCTGAAGCGTTATCAGGTGGAGTTGCGGGAGTTCAGACCGGACTTTTATTCCTTAAAGGTCGCATATCGGGACGCGGTCAAACGGCAGCGAGGGGGTGGCAGCGCCGATACGGAGTCCACCGAGGATGGGCAGGATGGCAATGGAACCGCTTTGGGCGTGGCGGGGGAGGGGAGTGAGTCGGATGTTGACGCGTACGAATTGGACTGGACCCGGGTGGAGCAACTGGCGCGGGAGATTGATAAGCGCCTGGATGCGATGGGACCGGTGAACATCGAGGCGATTCAGGAATACGAGGAATTGGAGCAACGCAGTGTCTTCTTGGAAGGGCAACACGCTGATTTGCTGAATTCGAAGGCGGAGTTGTTGGAGGTTATTGCAAAGATCAATAACACGACACGGCAGATGTTTGCTGAGACCTTTGAGAAGATTCGGATTAACTTTCAGGAGATGTTCACCGAACTGTTCGGTGGCGGGAAAGCGAACCTTATTTTGACCGATCCAAGTGATCCGTTAGAGAGCGGCATCGAGATCATCGCGAAGCCTCCCGGCAAGCAGTTGCAGAGTATTACGTTGCTTTCAGGCGGTGAAAAAACCATGACAGCGGTTTCGTTACTCTTCTCGATTTACATGGTTAAACCCAGTCCGTTTTGTGTGTTGGACGAAATGGATGCGCCTTTGGATGAATCGAACATCAATCGGTTCATCAAGATCTTGGATCGCTTCGTGGGGCAAAGTCAGTTCGTGGTTATTTCCCACAACAAAAAGACGATTGCGCGGGCGGATGCACTTTACGGGGTGACGATGGAGGAGCACGGCGTGTCGCGTCTAGTCGGGGTGAAGTTCACTCGACGGGAAGACAGCCAGCAGGGAAGCGACGTCACTGGAGAAGGCAATTCAGCGCCGGTTCCGAGTGTGGCGGAGGCGTTTGGCAAGAGCCCGAGGCTACACAGCGAGGATTCCGCACAGGAAAGCGCGTAGGGGAGGCGTTGCGGGTTTTAGTGCTAGGGATGAAGCTTCGATGAGCTTGCTGAGGAGTGTCGCGCTTTTCCCGAGTTTATCAGGTTTACTCCGCTTTTTCGGAAGCGGGGATTGCTCGTGGGAGTTTCTTTGCTAATTTGAAAGCTTGAGCTCGGAGAGTAAGTTATTTCATGGACGAGTCATTGAAGTGTTCTCTGACGTGCGCCTTGAGTCTCCATCGATATAAATCCGATCTAAATGACAGTCAAAAAGCTACCCATCGCAATTTTAGGCACGGGCAACATCGGCACGGACCTTCTTTTGAAGGTGCTGCGCTCTAATTTGCTTGAGTGTCGCTTGTTTGCCGGTCGCAATCTGTCTTCGCCCGGTATGCTGAAAGCGGATGCGATGGGAGTCCCCGTGTCGGCGAGAGGTGTGGAGAGCGTCCTAGATTCAAAGCGTGGAATTGCCTTGGTCTTTGATGCCACCAGCGCCGAGGACCACATGAGGCACGCGCTGCTTTTCAAACAAGCTGGCATTGTGGTCGTTGATCTTACCCCGGCGAAGGTAGGACAAATGTGCGTCCCAGCGGTCAACTTAGAAGAGTGCCTTAATCTGCCGAACGTGAACATGGTAACCTGCGGAGGACAGGCCGCCATTCCTCTTGCGAAGGCTATTGCACAAGCTAATGTGGGAGTCAGGTATATCGAAACCATTTCCAGTATCGCATCCAAAAGCGCGGGGCCAGCCACACGCATCAATTTGGACGAGTATTTGGAGACAACGGAACTGGGTTTAAAAGCATTCACTAGTTGCCCTAATACCAAGGCGATCCTGAACCTCAATCCTGCGCAGCCATCCGTGCACATGCAGACCACAGTCATGGCAAAGATAGACTCTCCTGACTTGCCGCGGACTCGGGAAAAAGTCTTTGAAATGGTGAATCTTATTAAAGGTTATGTGCCGGGATATCAGCTTTTGATTGAACCCATTATTGAAAGTGGGAGATTGGTAACCATGGTTAAGGTTGACGGTCTAGGTGACTATTTGCCGAGATTCGCGGGAAATTTAGACATCATTAATTGCGCTGCCATTGCATTTGCCGAGGCCTTAGCGCAAAGAAAGAGTCGCTAAGCCAGTATGCTCCATTCCCCATCTATAACTGTATGCGATGCGACTCTTCGTGATGGGTCGCATGCCTACAGTCATCAAATAAACATTGAGCAGGTTCGAGCCTACGCCACTGGGGCAGAGGCTGCCGGTTTTGATTTTTTAGAAGTTGGCCATGGTAACGGCCTTGGCGCATCTTCTTTGCAAGTGGGGGAGAGTCTTGTGTCCGAGGACGATATGCTGAAGGCTGCCAAAGCGTGCCTTAAGAATACCAAGCTCAGTGTTCACGTTATTCCGGGGTTTGCCACAATCAAGAAGGAGCTCGCTAACGCCGTACACGCAGGAGTGGATCTTTTCCGGATTGGCTGCCACTGCACGGAAGCTGACATTTCTCAGAGACATATTAGCTATGTGCGCTCAGTCGGACGGGAAGTGTGGGGCGTTTTGATGATGAGTCACATGGCTGAGGCGAGCGTTTTGCTTGAGGAGTCTAAAAAAATGCAGTCGTACGGGGCTCAGGGAATCGTGTTGATGGATTCGGCGGGCGCTTATTTTCCCAATGAAGTGACAAATAAAATTGGTTTGTTGACCCAGAAACTCGAGGTCCCCGTGGGATTTCACGCGCATAACAATTTGGGCTTGGCCATAGCCAACTCCCTTGCTGCTTTGGAGGCTGGCGCTCGTATCATCGACGGAACTGCCAAAGGATTTGGCGCTGGAGCTGGCAACGCCCCCCTTGAACTGCTCGCCGCCGTCTTGAAGCAGCAGCGCTACAACACCAAGCTGGATTTGTATAAGGCGCTGGATGCGGCTGATATTGCGGCAAAACTCTTCTCGGGTTCGCTCCCTGATTCCAGCGGGATAACCATTGTGAGTGGCTTGGCTGGGGTGTTTTCCGGCTTTTCCAAGCCGGTCCAACGCGCTTCGAAGCAGATGGGGGTGGATCCCCGAGATGTATTTTTTGAGCTTGGTCTGCGAAAAGTTGTTGGGGGTCAGGAGGATATCATTATTGAGGTCGCGTCGCAACTTGCCGCGCGCGCCGCAGCCTCTTAAGTCCAGACGTAAAGCGTCCCAGAAGGTAGTCCTGCACAAAAGCTCGAGCCAAAGGCAAGTTTGTTACCAAATATTATAATTCATCATGTCCCGCTCCATAGCCCTTACCCGTTCCGACGCCGAATCCGTTCTGGAAGGCCGCAGCGCACGGCTCGACGCTCTGCGAGGTCAACATCTTTTCATTTCAGGTGGCACCGGTATTCTCGGTTCCTGGTTGCTTGAACTCACCAAAGTTTTGAACGAACGCCACGGGTTTGGACTCCGTGTCACTGTCTTAAGTAGACGCGCCAAAAGCTTTGTTGAAAACTATTCCCACTTGGGCTCTCAAAAAGGGGTTTCTTTTATCGAGAGCGATATTCGTCATTTTACGGAATTCCCAAGGGATACAAATTATGTGATCCATGCAGCCGCGCTGACGGATCGTCGTTTCATTGCCTCCAATCCCTCTGCCGTGGCAGAGGTTTGCGGGGTGGGCGCATTGCGAGTTCTGAAAGCCGCTACTTTGCTTGAGGATCTTCGGAAAATGGTCCTGATGAGTTCGGGTTTGGTGTGCGGAACTCAACCCTTGAATATGCCTCGAGTGGATGAGACTTTCGTCGGTCCCGTCCGGTGCAATGATGTGAACGCAGCGTATGTGGAGGCAAAACGTTTTTCAGAAGTTCTGTCCCACAGTGTCATTAGCGAATCAAAGCTTCCTTTAG